>Ga0155082_137_pt3 | contig 120455 bp, 97 predicted proteins | sample RifCSPhighO2_01_FD_106050 | JGI IMG/M metagenome (GOLD analysis project Ga0155082, IMG submission 106050) | Sphingomonadales bacterium RIFCSPHIGHO2_01_FULL_65_20 | reverse complement strand
CTGGCGACAGGCTGAACCGCCTAAACCTGAACACAAAGGTACAGCGCCGTTGCGCCCGGGCCTTGCCGACAGAAAGGCATGCAATGTTGAAAGCACTGACAGGTCTGGGCGCTGCGGGCGCGATGCTGGTCACCGGCATGACCCCGGCGATGGCCGCGCCGGCACCGCGCGGCACGTTCGATGCAGCTCCGGTCGGCGCGCTGGGATGGAACCCCGGGGATGAAAGCGCCAGCCAGTGGCGCGGCGGCTGGCGTGACCGGCGCTGGCGCGGCCGCAACCGTGGTGTTGATGCCGGTGATATTCTTGCGGGGGTTCTGATTCTGGGCGGGATTGCCGCCGTAGCCAGTGCAGCGACCAACAACGCTCGGCGCAATGGGGATGATCGCAGCTTCAACGACGATGTTCGCTCCGCCAGTGACCGCTGCGGCGCGGCGGCTGTTGCGCAATCGGGCCTCGGATCGCGGATCGAGCGCATCGACAATGTCGTGCGTGACGGTCAGGGCTGGCGCGTCGAAGGCCTGGTCGGGTCGCGCCGCGATGGCGTCGACAGCTTCACCTGCGGCATCAGCTTCGGCCGCATCGATTATGTCCGCTTCAACCGTGCCAACGGCAACTGGGGTGCGAATGACGGCGTCTTCGACAATGGCGTCGCGGTCACCGATCCGCCGTTCAGCGTCGATCCCGATGAGGACGACTATGCCTGGCGCAATGATGGCAGCGAACCGTTTCCGCCCGAATAAGGGCGCGATTTACCGGACGGGATCGGTCATTTCTGGCCGTTCCCACCCGGTCTGACCCCCTGCGGCGCGCTTCGCCCCTTCGCGCGCCGCAGGGGTAACAGACATATCCCGATCAGGATCGAGATGACGGCCAGAGCGGCAAAGCCGATCAGGATCGGGTGATTGGTGTCTTCGCGCGTCTGCAGATCCATGATGTGCAGGCCCCACATGAAGTCGAATGCGCGCCACAAGGCGCTGCGCGTGACCAATACGGCGCCGGTTTCCGCGTCGATATAGATATGCGTGTCGTCGGCAAAGCGCGCCTGCCAGCTCGGGCGCGGGCGGCGCAGTTCGAGCGGGGCGTTCTCGGCGGCAAAGCGGGTCACGCCTTGAAGTTCCGCCTTCCCGGCAAAGGCTGCGCGCGCGAGCAGAGCGGCCTCGCGGGCGTTTACGGAAGGCAGCAGCGCGCCAGTACGCGCATCGGCGCGGCGCTTGCCGCCATCGGCATAATCGACCAGCCAAACCGGCGTTCCCGCTTGCTGACTCAGCGTCAGTGTCTGCACCGGTCGACCCTCCAGGATCGGCACCACGGGGCGAAAGCCGGGCAGGGCAGGGGCTTCAGCCTTCAGATGCTCGCCGCGCACCGTGTCGATCGGGAAGCTCGCCATGAACAGGCCCGAAGCGCTCCACAGCAACAGCGGCACGCCGACCAGCCAGCCCAGCCAGACATGCCAGCGCATCACCATCCGCCGCCTGAGCCTGAATGCCACGACTAATCCTCCGAGCGACTGCCGCCGCGATAGGCGGGCAGCGCGATATTGTAGCGGATGGCCAGGCCGCGCAGCACGAAGCCCGCGACTGCGCCGATGATCGCGGCGATCTCCACCTCCAGCCCGACGAGCCTGAGCCCGACATAGAGGCCGGAGCCGAGGGCAGCGGCGGTGACATAGAGTTCGGGCCGCAGGATGATCGACGGTTCGCCCGCCAGCACGTCGCGGATGATGCCGCCGACGCACGCGGTGATCACGCCCATCATTACGGCGGGCAGCGGATCGACGCCGAACTGCATCGCCTTGGCCGCGCCGAAAACGCTGTACGCGCCGAGGCCGACGGCATCGAACCAGTCGAGCATCCGCCCCTCCCACCAGCGCTGCGGGGTGACCCAGAGCAGTGCGGAGACTGCCAGCACCACGACGAGCACGCGCGAATTGACGATCCAGAATACCGGCGCGCCGATCAGCAGATCGCGCACCGTGCCGCCGCCCACGCCGGTGACGAGCGCGAAAAAGGTGAAGGTGACGAACGTCTGCCGCTTCGCCGCCGCCGCCAGCGCGCCCGATGCCGCGAACACCGCGATGCCGAACATGTCGAGCGTGCCGAGGATCGTGCCGAGATCGATCGCGGCGGGCAGCGGGCCAGGAGAGAGGGGGCTGGTCATGCAACAGCTCTAAGGGAGTGAGGCCTTGAATACACGCTCATGCGTCATCCTGAACTTGTTTCAGGATCTATCGTGCCCCAACAACCGAAGCTGCGCGAGGATAAATGGACCCTGAAACAAGTTCAGGGTGACAGGGTGATTGACCGGTGTCGTGCGACACCCTGAGTGCAATATGGAGAAATCACCCCCACCGAACCCTCCCCCATCGAGGGGGAGGGCTTTTTGGGGAGAGAGCGGCCTTCGCCTCAGATATGGATCGGCTTGCCCTGCACCGCCATCGCGGCTTCCTTGAGCGCTTCGCTGTGCGTCGGGTGGGCGTGGCAGGTGTACGCGATGTCCTCGCTGGTGCCGCCGAACTCCATTGCCTGCGCGGCCTGCGCAATCATCGTGCCGCCCAGCGAGGCGATGATCCACACGCCGAGCACGCGGTCGGTCTTGGCGTCCGAGATCACCTTGACCAGCCCGTCGCCCTCGTGATTGGTCTTGGCGCGCGAATTGGCCATCATCGGGAACTTGCCGACCTTGATCTCGCCGCGCTCCCTGGCCTGTTCCTCGGTCAGGCCCACGCCCGCGATCTCGGGCATGGTGTAGACGACGCTGGGGATGATGTCGTGATTCACGATGCCCGTGAGCCCTGCGATATTCTCGGCAACGGCAATGCCTTCGTCCTCGGCCTTGTGCGCCAGCATCGGGCCGGGCACGCAATCGCCGATCGCCCAGATGCCGGGGACCGTGGTCTGGAAATCATGATCGATCTCGACCTGGCCGCGACCATTGACGGTCAGCCCCGCCTTGTCGAGCGCCAGGCCATCGGTGTTCGGGCGGCGGCCGATCGAGACCAGCACCACATCGGCTTCGATGGTTTCCGCGTCGCCCCCAGCAGAGGGCTCGACGGTCAGCACGGCCTTGCCGTCCTTGACCTCGGCGCCGGTGACCTTGGTCGACAGCTTGAACTGGATGCCCTGCTTCTTGAAGACCTTGTTCGCTTCCTTGCGGATCTCGCCGTCCATGCCGGGCAGGATCTGGTCGAGATATTCGACAACGGTGACCTTGGCGCCGAGGCGCTTCCACACGCTGCCGAGTTCCAGGCCGATCACGCCGCCGCCGATGACGACCATGTGACCGGGCACCTTGGCCAGTTCGAGCGCGCCGGTCGAATCGACGATGATCTGCGCGTCATTGTCCACGGTGATGCCGGGCAACGGGGTGACCGACGAACCGGTGGCGATGACGATGTTCTTGGCGCGGTAGCTCTTACCCGCGACATCGACGGTATCGGCAGAGGTGAACGCGGCATGGCCCTTGAGCCATTCGACCTTGTTCTTCTTGAACAGATATTCGATGCCGCCGGTCAGCCCCTTGACCGCATCGCGGCGCTGCGCATGCATGGTCTCGAGATCCAGTTCGACGGTGCCCTTGATGCCCAGCTTGGCGAGCTTGCCGCTTGCGGCTTCCTCGAACAGTTCGGACGCGTGCAGCATCGCCTTGGAAGGGATGCAGCCGACATTGAGACAGGTGCCGCCCAGCGTTGCGCGGCTTTCGACGCACGCGGTCTTCAGGCCCAGCTGCGCCGCACGGATCGCCGCGACATAGCCGCCAGGGCCAGCACCGATCACCAGAACGTCGAAATCATAATCAGCCATTTTCAAACTCCATCGTGCGTTCGGGCCATATCAAACCCGTCTGGCACTGTCTTTCCCGTCATTCCCGCGAAAGCGGGAGTCCCGCTTGGTCGCGGTCGGGGGCAGAAGCGGGACCCCCGCCTGCGCGGGGGTGACGAAGAGATACGCTGTCGGTTCCGCCCGGCCCTTCGACTTCCGTTACAGATCGATCAGCAGCCGCGTCGGATCCTCGATCGCTTCCTTGATCGTCTTGAGGAAGGTCACCGCCTCGCGGCCGTCGATCAGGCGGTGGTCATAGCTGAGCGCCAGATACATCATCGGACGCGCGGCGATCGAGCCGTCGGGCATCACGACCGGGCGCTGGTCGATGCGGTGCAGGCCCAGCACTGCGCTCTGCGGCGGGTTGATGATCGGGGTCGACATCAGCGATCCGAACACGCCGCCGTTCGAGATGGTGAAGGTGCCGCCCTGCATCTCTTCCATCTTCAGCGTGCCGTCCTTGGCGCGCTTACCGAAATCGGCGATGGTCTTCTCGATGCCCGCGAACGACAGGCTCTCGGCATTGCGGATCACGGGCACGACCAGGCCGTTGGGCGCGCTGACCGCGACCGAGATATCGGCATAATTGTGATAGACGATCTCGTCGCCCTCGATCTGCGCGTTGACCGACGGCACGTCCTTGAGCGCCAGGCACGCGGCCTTGGCGAAAAAGCCCATGAAGCCGAGACGCACGCCGTGCTTCTTCTCGAACAGGTCCTTGTAGGTGTTGCGCGCTTCCATCACCGCCGTCATGTCGACGTCGTTGAAGGTGGTCAGCATCGCCGCCGTGTCCTGCGCGCTCTTCAGGCGCTTGGCGATGGTCTGGCGGATGCGGGTCATGCGCACGCGCTCGGTCTCGCGACCGGCACTGCCGCTGGCGACCGGTGCGGCGGCAGCGGCAGGCGCAGCGGCGACCGGAGCAGGCGCGGCCTTGGCAGCTTCAGCCGCGGCGGCGAGCACGTCTTCCTTGGTCAGGCGGCCATCCTTGCCGGTGCCCTTGATGCTGGTCGGGTCAAGCCCGTGCTCGAGCACCAGGCGGCGCACGGCGGGCGACAGGCTCACCGGTTCGCCGGTCGGGGCGGGGGCAGGGGCGGCGACCGCTGCCGGAGCAGGGGCGGCTTCGCTTTTGGCGATCGCCGGCTGCGGCGCGGCGGCAGCCGTGGCGACGGCAGCGCCCGAGCTTTCGATCGTGGTCAGGATCGATCCGACCTGCACGGTATCGCCTTCGGAAAAGATCAGCTGGCCCAGCACGCCGGCGGCAGGGGCGGGCACTTCGACCGCGACCTTGTCGGTTTCCAGGCTGGCAATCGGCTCGTCGGCAGCGACGGTGTCGCCCGGCTTCTTCAGCCATTCGCCGATGGTCGCCTCGCTGATCGATTCACCCAGGACGGGGACTTTGACTTCGATGCTCATGGTTCACAAACCCTATTTCTATCCGCGTTCAACCTGCGGAAATGATTATGTTTCTGCTGTTTCAGCTGCCACGCTGACGGCGGATTTCATCACGGACATTATGGCCCAGCGCGTCGGCGATCAGCGCGCCCTGTTCGGCCTGGTGCCGCTTGGCGAGGCCGGTGGCGGGCGATGCCGCCGCGACGCGACCGGCATAACGGGCGCGCTTGGGGGCGACGCCAGCATCGGCCAGGCATTCTTCGATGAACGGCTCGACGAAGAACCAGCTGCCATTGTTGCGCGCTTCTTCCTGCGCCCAGACGACCTCTTCCAGATTGACCATGCGCTTGAGGCGAATGGTCAGCGGCTCGCCGGGGAAGGGATAGAGCTGTTCGAGGCGGATGATCGCGGTGTTCTTGTCACCGGCGGCATCGCGTGCCTCCATCAGGTCGAACGCCACCTTGCCCGAGCACAGCACCAGGCGCTTGATGTCCTTGTCTTCCGGCTGGTTGGGGTCGGAAAGGATGCGCATGAAATGGCTGTTGCCCTGGAACTCGCTCGCCTTGGACACCGCCATCTTGTGCCGGAGCAGCGACTTGGGCGTCATGATGATCAGCGGCTTGCGGAAGTTCCGGTGCATCTGGCGGCGCAGCACGTGGAAATAGTTTGCCGGCGTCGTGATGTTGCACACCTGGATATTGTCGCCCGCACACAGCTGCAGGAAGCGTTCGAGACGCGCCGAGCTGTGTTCCGGACCCTGGCCTTCCATGCCGTGCGGCAGCAGCATCACCAGACCATTGGCGCGCAGCCACTTGGCCTCGCCGCTGGCGATGAACTGGTCGATCATGATCTGCGCGCCGTTGGCGAAATCGCCGAACTGCGCTTCCCACAGGACCAGCGTCTTGGGATCGGCCATGGCATAGCCATATTCGAAGCCGAGCACGCCATATTCGGACAGCGGGCTGTCGAGCACCTCGAACCGGCCATGCGGCACCTGTTCGAGCGGCAGGTAGCGCCCGCCGGTGTTCTGGTCGATCCACACCGCGTGCCGCTGGCTGAACGTGCCGCGACCCGAATCCTGGCCCGACAGGCGGACGGCATAGCCTTCGGACACGAGCGATCCGAACGCGAGCGCTTCGCCGGTCGCCCAGTCGAAGCCTTCGCCCTTGTCGAACATCTCGCGCTTGGCCTCGAGCACGCGGCGCAGCGTCTTGTGCACCTCATGGCCTTCGGGGATCGTCGTCAGCGTGCGGCCGAGGCTTTCCATCAGCTTCTTGTCGATGCCGGTCTCGATGTTGCGACGCGCCGTTTCCGGGTCCGCAGGCATGTGCAGGCCCGACCAGCGACCGGCGAACCAGTCCGCCTTGTTGGCCTTGTAGGTCTTGCCGGCCTCGAACTCGACCTCCAGCTGATCCGAGAAGGTCTTGGCGGTGCCGTCGATCCAGTCCTGCGTCACCACGCCCTGCGCGATCAGGCGGTCGCCATAGATCTTGCTGACCTTGGGATGCTGGCGGATCTTCGCGTACATCTGCGGCTGGGTGAAGCTGGGCTCGTCGCCCTCGTTATGACCGAAGCGGCGATAGCACCACATGTCGATTACGACATCGCGGTGGAAGCGCTGGCGGAAGTCGATCGCCATCTTGCAGGCAAAGGTCACCGCTTCCGGATCGTCGCCATTGACGTGCAGGATCGGCGCCTGGACGCCCTTGGCCACGTCCGACGGATAGGGCGACGAGCGCGCGAACTGCGGGCTGGTGGTGAAGCCGATCTGGTTGTTGACGATGAAGTGGATGCAGCCACCGGTATTGTACCCGCGAATGCCCGAGAAGCCGAGGCACTCCCAAACGATGCCCTGGCCGGCGAACGCCGCGTCGCCGTGCAGCAGCACCGGCAGCACCTGGCTGTGATCGGCAAGGTCATCGCGGATCACCTGCTGCGCGCGGACCTTGCCGAGCACGACGGGATCGACCGCTTCGAGATGCGACGGGTTGGGGACCAGCGACATGTGCACGCTGATGCCGTCGAACTCGCGGTCGGTGCTGGTGCCGAGGTGATATTTCACGTCGCCCGAACCGCCGACATCGTCAGGATTGGCCGAACCGCCCGAGAATTCGTGGAAGATCACGCGATAGGGCTTGGCCATCACGTTGGCGAGCACGTTGAGGCGGCCGCGATGCGGCATGCCATAGACGATTTCCTTGAGACCGAGCTGGCCGCCGTACTTGATCACGGCTTCGAGCGCAGGGATCATCGACTCGCCGCCATCCAGGCCGAAGCGCTTGGTGCCGACATATTTCTTGGCGAGGAAATTCTCGAAGGTCTCGGCCTCGATCACCTTGGAAAGGATCGCCTTCTTGCCGTTTTCGGAGAACTCGATAACCTTGTCGATGCCTTCCATCCGGTCCTGGAAGAAGCGGCGCTCCTCCACGTCCGAGATGTGCATGTATTCGAGGCCGACCTTGCCGCAATAATTGGCACGCAGCGTGTCGATGAGCTGGCGCACGGTGGCGCTTTCGAAGCCCATGGTGCCGCCCAGGAACACGGGTTCGTCGAGCTCGGCGCCGACAAAGCCGTGATATTCAGGGGTGAGGTCAGCGGGCAGTTCCTGCTGCGACAGGCCGAGCGGATCCAGATCGGCCGCAAGGTGTCCGCGCACCCGGTAGGTGCGGATCAGCATCATCGCCCGGATCGAGCGGTCCGCCGCACGCGCGATCGCCGCTTCGTCCACCGGTTTGCCCGCCTTGGCCGAGGCATCGCGCACTGCGGCCTTGACCGCTGCCTGCATCTGCATCGGGTCCAGCGCTGCGGTCAGATCGTCACTGTCGGCCAGCGGCCAGTTGCCACGCTGCCAACTCGGGCCCTGTTGCGGGCCTTCTGCGAGGTCGAAATCAAATCCGTCGTAGGTCATGTTCTAGCGTCCCTTTTCCCTCTCCCCACCGCGGGAGAGGGTTGCGCAGACTTGGGCAAATATGTGCCCCAGTCGAAGCTGGGTGAGGGGGGAAGCGACGCTACCGGCGTGCTCCCGGCCCTCTCCCTCGCATCGCGTCGCGATGCATTCCCTCTCCCGCGAGGGGAGAGGGATGGTTCAAATCACACCGTTTCCAGCAGCTCGGCCAGCGTCTGTCCGAGGAGCGAAGGCGAGGGCGAGACGCGGATGCCCGCTTCTTCCATCGCCGCAATCTTGTCTTCGGCGCCGCCCTGGCCGCCCGAGACGATCGCGCCGGCATGGCCCATGCGGCGTCCCGGAGGCGCAGTGCGACCGGCGATGAAGCCGACCATCGGCTTCTTGCGGCCGCGCTTGGCTTCGTCCTTCAGGAACTGCGCGGCTTCTTCTTCCGCACTGCCGCCGATTTCGCCGATCATGATGATCGACTTGGTTTCGTCATCGGCCAGGAACAGCTCGAGCACGTCGATGAAGTTGGTGCCGTTGACCGGATCGCCGCCGATACCGACCGCGGTGGTCTGGCCCAGGCCCACAGCGGTGGTCTGGTGCACGGCTTCATAGGTGAGCGTGCCCGAGCGCGACACGACGCCGACCGAGCCCTTCTTGAAGATGCTGCCGGGCATGATGCCGATCTTGCACTCGTCGGGGGTCAGAACGCCGGGGCAGTTGGGGCCGATCAGGCGCGACTTGCTGCCCTGCAGCGCGCGCTTGACGCGGACCATGTCGAGCACCGGAATGCCCTCGGTGATCGCCACGATCAGTTCCATCTCGGCGTCGATCGCCTCAAGGATCGAGTCCGCAGCGAATGGCGGCGGAACGTAGATGCAGGTCGCGGTCGCACCGGTCGCGGCCTTGGCTTCGGCGACGGTATTGTAGTTGGGCAGGCCGATATGCGTGGTGCCGCCCTTGCCGGGCGTCACGCCGCCGACCATCTGCGTGCCATAGGCCAGCGCCTGTTCGGTATGGAAAGTGCCGGTCGCACCGGTCATCCCCTGGGTGATGACCTTGGTGTGCTTGTTGACGAGAATGCTCATTTCTTGCGAAACTCCACTGCTGTGGCCGTGAGAACAAGGCCGGTAAGGGGGATGCCGGTGGCGGCGAGCGCGCCGGGTGCGGCGTACGAAACTTCCATTTCCATGTGACCGGGCTTCAGGCCGGGGTTCCAGACATTCTTGCTGAAGCCGGGCAAGGGATCAGTCGAACTGCCGGGCTTGCGTGCTGCCCAGCCTTCGAGGTCTTCAGCCGATATGGGGGCGGGGGCCGCGAAATCATAGACGCGGCAGCCATGGCTCTGCATCTCGCCCAGATCGACGCCCGACAGCGCCAGGCTGAGCTCGCGGCCCGCGACGGTCATGCGATATTCGCCGCCGTCGAGCAGCTTGGCCTCGCCGTCGCTCTCGGCGAGCTTGGCCTTGCCGTACTCGACCAGCTGGCGCAGCGCGCCCTTGTCATCGGCGGGAATGACCTGCCATCCGGCGGCGACGACCGACGCCTTGGCGACGGCCAGGTTCTCGATCCCCGAACAGGCGGTCGCAAACGCGGCGAGAATCTCGCGCGCGGGGTAGGGGTTTTCGGCTGGCGGGGCCTCGTCCTGGGCCGCCGCCAGCGCGAAAAGTCCGATCAGGAGACCGGACGCGAGCATCAGGCGAGGCTCGGGTCCAGCGTCTTGCAGACGTCGAGCAGTTCCTTGACCGCATCGACCGAGACCTGAAGATTGCTCTTCTCTTCGTCGGTCAGATTGATCTCGACCACCTCTTCGGCACCATTGGCGCCGATGACAACGGGCACGCCGACATACAGGCCATCAAGGCCGTACTTGCCTTCGACGTTCACCGCGCAGGGCAGGATGCGCTTGGTGTCGCCAAGATAGGCTTCGGCCATCGCGATCGCGCTGGTGGCAGGGGCGTAATAGGCCGAACCGGTGCCGAGCAGCGCGACGATCTCGCCGCCGCCCGATCGGGTGCGCTTGACGATCTCGTCGAGACGCGCTTCCGACACGCCCTTGATCTTGGCCATGTCCTTCACCGGAATGCCGTTGATCGTCGAATAGCTGAGCACGGGGACCATGGTGTCGCCATGGCCGCCGAGCACGAACGCGTTCACGTCCTTGACGCTCACGCCGAATTCCCAGGCGAGGAAGGTGGCGAAGCGCGCGCTGTCGAGCACGCCGGCCATGCCGACGACCTTGTTGGCGGGCAGGCCGGAGAATTCGCGCAGCGCCCAGACCATGGCGTCGAGCGGGTTGGTGATGCAGATGACGAACGCGTCGGGCGCGTTGTCGCGGATGCCTTCACCCACGGCCTTCATGACCTTGAGGTTGATGCCGAGCAGGTCGTCGCGGCTCATGCCCGGCTTGCGCGCGACACCGGCGGTGACGATGATGACGTCCGCGCCCGCGATATCGGCATAGTTGTTGGTGCCGGTGATCTTTGCGTCAAAACCTTCGACCGGGCCGCACTGCGAAAGATCGAGCGCCTTGCCCTGCGGCACGCCTTCGACGACGTCGAACAGCACGATATCGCCCAGTCCCTTGGTGGCTGCGAGATGCGCCAGCGTACCGCCGATATTGCCTGCGCCGATCAGCGCGATCTTGTTGCGTGCCATGGTCAATCCTTTCCGAAAATTGGGTGTTCCGGCCGAAACTGCCTGTCAGGAATGCGGGGATGCTATGTGGTGCGTGTGCGTTCCCTGAACAGATATCCGGCCCTCAGCAAAAACCTTGTGATGTGCTTGTCCGTTTCACGACCTCAGATGGGCGCGCACCGGGCTTGCACAGCCTGGATCATCGCGCTCGCCGGCCTGCCTAGGCCGCTTGGACGGGGTTTTCAACCATCAAAAGCCGCCAGACTCCAATTATTTGTGCAATTGAAAACTGTTAGCAATAAGGGTTGCCTGGCCTTTGGTGGGGCCCGTCTTGTTCAGCGCAACCCCGTCCTCTCGCCGCAGAATGCTCCATAGCGGCACACTCCCCTATTAACATGGGATGGACGTGATATAGTATTTCCTTTAGCCGCGCATGGGCTGCGACGAGGGTAAGCGGGTCTTAACCCGCCCGGCATAAGGGTCCAACGATGGTCACCAAGGTTCAGTACACCGTCGATACCGAATTGTCGCTCAAGCTCTTCCAGGAAGGCGCGAGTGCGCAGGAGAATTTTGACAGTTCGATCGCTGGCAAGTGCCGTGACGGCGAATTTGGCATCTTCTACCAGATGGACCGCCTCGAGGCCTATGGTCTGAAGGGTGTTTTCTTCGTCGATCCGTTTCCGGCTCTGGTCTATGGCCCTGGCGTCGTCGCAAGGATCGTCGAGCCGATCCTGAAACGCGGTCATGAAGTGCAGCTTCACATCCACACCGAATGGCTGGAATTTGCGCGCGATCATGAGCTCGCACATCTGCGCGGCCGCAATATCGCCGATTTCCCGCTCGACGATCAGGTCCGGCTGCTCGATCAGGCGCGGGCGCTGCTGATGATCGCCGGCGCGCCCAAGCCTACCGCGTTCCGTGCGGGCAATTTCGGGGCGAACGACGATACGCTGCGTGCGCTGAGTGCCCTGAGCGTTCCGTATGACAGCAGTTTCAACCCGGCCTTCCTGGCAGGCGAGTGCGATATCGATCTTCCGCCGGAAACCCCGCCCTTTTCCGAGCATATGGGCGTGGGCATCATTCCGGTGAGCGTGATCGAGGATCGGCCTGGCAGTATCCGCGCCGCGCAACTGTGTGCGCTTTCTGCCTGGGAAATGCGGGACGGCCTGCGCCATGCCGCAGAGCACGACTGGCCGTGCTTCACCATCGTCAGCCACAGTTTCGAATTGCTGAGCCGGGATCGCACCCGCGTCAATCCGATCGTGCAGCGCCGGTTCGAATCCATGTGCCTCAACATTGCCGAACAGACCCGGCTGGAAGGCGCGGGTTTCGAAGCTCTGCAGCCGCAGCGCAGGGCATCGCTGGCCAAGCTTCCCGCCAATCTGGTGCGCACGGCGCTGCGCTATGGCGAGCAGGCGGTGAGCCGCATCCGTTACGAGGTCGGGATCCTCTCGACGCTATTCCTCAACGAATTTGCCGCCTTCGAGAGCGTCGTGGCCATCTGAGGCCTCAACCGCGCAACAGCTTGCGGATTTTCGCCTTGGCCCCGATGCGTTCGAGCCAGGCCCCGGTCCCTTCCACGGCACCGTTGAACGCCCGGTGGCCCGTGAGCACAGCGCGGTTGGCGATGCTCGGCGCGAGCAGGAACAGGGTGGCGCACTGCACCTGATGCGTGCCGAAAAGCGCCTTGTGCGCGCCATCGCCTTCGGTGAAGTCGAAATAGCGGAAGCGCTGCTCGGCAAAGAGCTGCTCGAGCGCATGCATCTGCAGCACGGTTCCGGGCGAGAGCTGCGCCTGTCCCTGATCGTAACCGAGATAGGCGTAGATGAGCACGTCCTCGACAACAGGCAGGTAGAGATAGGCGATCGGCTTGCCCTGCAGGAACAGGATCCAGGCGCGCAGACGGTCGGCCCGGGCGAGGGCTTCAGCCTCGGCGCGGAAAGCCGCGTGGCCGGGGAGCCCCGCATCGAGCAGCCGCGCCTGATAGGTCTGGTTCGATAGCGGCAGGGCGGCAGCGAAAAAGGCGTCGAGCTGATCGGGGGCGTGATAGCTGCGAATGTCGAGCGTGCCGCCGTTCGCATCGGCGAGCTTGCGCATCTTGCGCTTGAGCGTCGCGCGCGTCTTCGATGAGAATTGCGCCATATACCCATCATGGCCCAGCGCCATGTCGATATAATGCCGTGCATAGAGTTGCGGCGGGGACTTGAGAAAGCCCTGGAACTGCTGGTCGAGCCGCGAGAGCTGGTCCGCAGGCGCGGACTGCACGCGATATCCGTCCGCACCGGGCGGCAGCGGGACAGGGACAAGGGGGCGCTCGGCCAGGATTGCGTCGAGCCCGTAGGACAGGGGCATCAGCATCCGCCGCGCGCGCAGGATGCAGCGATCGCCCAGCAAAAAGCGGATATCGGTGGCAACGGGCGTCATGCGGTGGCAGTCCGGTGAGGGGGGACGAGAGTGACGCACCTGCTAATGCCACAGGGTTAAGATCGCTTGAACCCGGCTTGATCGGCAAGGCTTTACCCTATGTTCACGCGCGTCCTATAGACGGCGACGGAACGAGCTGCGACCTCGTCCAGACCTGCCTCCTGCGATGGAACACCGACATGGCGCAGCCCAGGCCCAGTGCCGCCTGCAATCATTGTGGATCGACCGAGACCCGCCCTGTTGCGCGCATCGATGGCTACAGCCTCGAACGGTGCTCGCGGTGCGGTCTCGCGTTCATCACCAATCCGCCATCGGATGCGGAGCTCGCAGCCATGTATCAGGCGAGCAACGACTATCACACCCAGCTGCACGATCCGGCAAGCGATGCCTATGCCCGGATGGCAGCGATCGCCAGAAAGCATCTGCGCTTCGTCGAACGCTTTGCCAATGGCGGTCAGCTTCTCGATATCGGCTGTTCGACCGGATTGTTCCTGGACGAGGCGCGGCGGCGTGGCTTCGACGTCGCCGGTGTGGAATTCTCGGCTGCATCGGCGCAGTTTGCGCGCGATCGCTTCCATCTTTCGGTCACTGATGGCGACATTCACGCCGTCGACGATGCCGAGGGCATGCTCGACATCGTCACCATGTTCGACGTGATCGAGCATGTCCGCGATCCCGCGCGCGACATCGTGGCCGCCCATCGGCTGCTCAGGCCCGGCGGACTGTTCATCCTGTCGACGCCGAACATCGACGGACTGTTTCCGCGTGCGTCAGAGCCCCTTGCGCGTCCGCTGGGCTATTGGCCGCATATCGAGCCACCCTGGCATCTCTACCAGTTTTCGGTGCGCACCCTGTCGGCGATGCTCGAGGCCCGGGGTTTCGAATGCATCGGCGCGCGACACACCGCCATCGATCTGGCCTATAGTTTCGGAACGCCCGCCACGCTGATGCGCAGTCCGAAGCGGCTGGCCTATGCGATGGTCTTTGCCCCGCTCGCCTGGGCCGGACCGAAGATCGGAATGGGGGACTGGTTCTACCTCGCCGCGCGCAAGCGCTGATCCCTAATCGGTCACGGCGTACTGGATGGGCTTGAACGAGCCATTGTTCGATTGCAGCGCCGAACAGGCGGTGAGCCCGATGATCAGGTCCATATGGGCGCGAAAGGTGATCGATTCTCCCGCCTTGCTGAGGGGCGGATCGACACGCAATTCGCCCGTGGTGGCATCGACGGGGACGTTCATGAAGCAGTTGAATGCGACGGGAATCATGTCTTCTGTCACGCCATAAGGCGCCAGCGCGGCGGCGAGATTGCCGAAACAGCCGCGATGCGGATCGGTATCGCCATAGATGATGCGGAACGTGTCCTTGGAGCACGGCGTCAGCAGGAAATCGTGGCGGCCGACATCATCGGCAATGATTTCCAGCATCACCTGGCTGCGGTTCGAATAGAGCAGGTCTCCGGTCGAAAGGTAAATCTTGCTGGCATAATCGAGCGTACGCCCCGACGAGATGACCTCGCCGATATCGTGCTGGTTGAAGGCCAGCAGGTCCGCCACCTGTTCGCCCAGCACGTCAGTGACGGTAAGCGTGTGCCCCTTGCCGAGTAAAAATGCGGTGCCTGACCGCGGCGGTATTTCATGCGGCATGTTCGGCGGCCTTTCTCGGGCGCAGCGGACAGCGCCATTCGCTGCCGACAGCCCGGCCGCTATACTGCCGGGCTTCGGACACGGTACCGTGGCGGGCCAGCATCGGGTTGGGCGCACCGGCCAGAGCCACATCCCGTTCGATGATCGTGCCGCGCATCTTCTCGTACACGCCCGAGGCGCGCAATTGCTCGAATTGGTCGTGCAGGTTGAACACGAGCGCCGGGCGGTCGAAGCGCCGCGCCGGACGGCTGGCACCCGGATGCAGACCGACCACGAAAAATGCTTCTCCGCCAAAGCTCAGCGAGAAATGCGGGTCATCGGGATCGCCGCTGACGCGCGGGTCGACCGGCTGGCCGAGCCAGTCGTCCTTGTCGCTCAGCGACTGCAGCCTTTGCCACAGATGCTGTTCGAAGCCTGTCTCGTCTAGCCCGGCATCCTCCTCGAACAGCACGGCGAGCGACTGGAACGGCGCGGGGTCGAGCGCATAATCGCGCGCGATCTCCATCAGCGCGGGATGAATGCGCAGGTCGTCCCAGGCCGAACGCAGGTCGCGTCCGATGATGATGCGCATATTGCCCTTGGCCAGCGCGGACTTGGCGCCGACACAGGGAAAATTGCGATCCTGGATGAACGCGCGAAAGCGCTCCGCCAGCGGGTGGTCGTTGGAATTACACGTTTGAGCCATGCCGACCATACGCGGCTTGGCCTTGGGGGTTGCGCCATCAGGCAAGACTGTCGGCCATATGTTTCACGGATGCCAGATCGGCGACGAACTGATCGCGTTCGACCTTGGCGCGGTCGCGGTCGGGCAGGCGCAGCAGGAACGAGGGGTGCACCGTCGCGATCAGCCGGGCACCGTCATCCAGCGCATGGACCTTGCCGCGCATCGAGGAGATACTGGCGGATTTGCCGGTGAGTCCCCGCAGCGCGCTGCCGCCCAAGGAGACGATGATGTCGGGCCTGACCAGCGCCCGCTCCTGATCGAGCCACCAGCGGCAGATGTCGATCTCGCCGGTGCTGGGGTTCTGATGCAGCCGCCGCTTGCCGCGCGCGACGAACTTGAAATGCTTGACCGCGTTGGTGACATACAGCGTCGCGCGGTCGAGCCCCGCTTCGCCGAGCGCCTCGTCGAGCAGTTGCCCTGCTGGCCCGACAAAGGGACGGCCTTGCAGATCCTCGCGATCGCCCGGCTGTTCGCCGACCAGCATGATGCGCGCCTGGCGCGGGCCTTCGCCGGTCACCGCCTGGGTAGCGTTACAGTGGAGCGGACAGCGGGTGCAGGTGCGCACTGCCTGGTTCAGCTCGTCGAGCGATGCAATGGTTTCGGGCAAGGCTGTATCCGCTTCCCCGCGCACGCGCCATTTGTCGCTGCGGGGGTTTGCGAGCGAGACGGCCGTCTCGCGCATCCGTTCCACCCGCGCTTCGGCCCCTGCGATCAGCGGCGCGATGTCCTGCGCCTCGGGCAGGTTGTGCCAGTATTTCTTGGGCATCTCGGCGCGCATCGCGGCGATCTTGACCCGGGCGGGGTTGAAGATCGCGCCATAATAGGTGCGCCACTGGTCCTCGACCACGTCGTGATCGGGCACCTCGTCGCGGGTTCCGCCGGGCCCGAGATGCAATTCCTCGCCATGCCAGATCGCGCGCGCATCGGGGGTGAGGATCGCCCAGTCCATGCCGTAGAAGCGCTTGCGGAAAAAGGGCGCGCCCAGCCGCAGGATGCGATGCTCGGGCTCGAACCAGGCGATGAAGCGCTCCCGGCCCGTCTCGTCCTCGCCCAGCCTGCGAAAGCGGACGAAGGCATGCATCTTGTGCAGATCCCGCCGGATCGCCTTGTCCGCGCGCATCAGCCAGTCGGTATCGGGATCGGTGCGCCGCTCGAGCAGCTTGCGATCGTCGAGCGCGCGCCACAGAACCCGGTACAACCGCGAGGGCACCGCATCGTCGCGATGGCAGATCACCCTATCGGCAATGGTGACCAGTTCGCGGGGCAGGCTGACCGTACGCTGGAGCTGCAGTGGAGCGGGATCGGCGAAGAGCGAGGCACTGTCGCCGACAGACCGCCAGACGATATCCTCGGGCGGCACGCGCGCGGCGAGCAGCGCGCGCGCATGGCTGCGCCACTCCTCGAAATCGCCGGGCAGATGGAGGATGATCTCGCGCATGGCCCTACAGCGCCAGGCTCATCTGTTCGGGCGGAGGCGCAAAGCGCGCGCGCAAGTTGGCGCTGTCGGTCAGGCCGCCGGGCCGCCAATCGGGCGTGGTGATGAAGGGCAGCACCTTCTTTACCGACGCGGTGAGGCGCGCCAGATCACCGATGCGGATCGCGCCGAGCCGCCTTGCGGCGATGATCCGGTCGACCGCCTTGGTGCCGAGGCCCGGCACGCGCAGCAGCATCTCGCGCGGGGCGCGGTTGATATCGACCGGAAAGCTCTCGCGCCGTTGCAGCGCCCAGGCGAGCTTGGGATCGATCGACAGATCGAGCATACCCTCGTTCGCCCCCGCCATGATCTCGGCGCGATCGAAGCCATAGAAGCGCAGCAACCAGTCGGCCTGGTACAGCCGATGCTCGCGCATCAGCGGCGGGCGTACCGGGGGCAGATCGCTGCTCGCATCGGGGATCGGGCTATAGGCCGAATAATAGACCCGGCGCAGGCGATAGCCCGAATAGAGGCTGGTGGCGGAGGCAAGGATATCGTCGTCGCGCGCGCCGTCTGCGCCGACGATCATTTGGGTCGACTGGCCCGCAGGGGCAAAGCGCGGCGGCTTTGCTTTCTTGAGCAGCCGGTCCTTGCGGGCCTCGACCGCATCCTCGACGCCGACCCGGACATTGGCCATGGTCTTGCGGATGGTCTGCGGCTTCTTTTCCGGCGCGAAGCTCTTCAAGCCATCCTCGGTCGGCAGCTCGACATTGGTGGAAAGCCGATCGGCATAGAGACCCGCCTGGGCGATCAGTTCGGGCGAGGCTCCGGCAATCGTCTTCAAATGGATATAGCCGCCGAAGCGATGCTCCTCGCGCAGCAGCCGGGCGACCTCGACCAACTGCTCCATCGTGTAATCCTCGGATCGGATGATGCCCGAGGAGAGGAACAGCCCCTCGATATAGTTGCGCTTGTAGAAATCCAGCGTCAGCCGCACGACCTCCGCCGGGTTGAACCTGGCGCGCGGTACGTTGCTCGACGCGCGGTTGATGCAGAAGCGGCAGTCGTAGATGCAGAAATTGGTGAGCAGGATCTTGAGCAGCGAGATGCAGCGGCCATCGGGGGCATAGCTGTGGCAGATGCCCATGCCCCCGGTCGAACCGATGCCCTTGGTGCCGGTGGAATCGCGCCGGACCGTGCCCGAAGATGCGCAAGAGGCATCATATTTCGCCGCATCGGCGAGCACGGCCAGCTTCTGCAGAATCGGTTTTTCGCTCATGCCCCGGATATAGGGGTTAGAACAAAGAAAGAACAGTTTAATTTCAAGCGAGAGGCTTTGCGGGCGGTCGGTTCCGGCTAAGGTGTCGCATTGCAAAAAGGACCGACGAATGACCCTCAAGGATACTCTCGTACCCAGTTTCGTGCAGATGCTCGGCGCGCTTTCGACCTGGCTGGCCAAGGCCGAGCAGCATTTCGAGCCCGAGCAGGCGCCTGAGATCCTGCAGGCGCGGCTGGCACCCGACATGTTCCCGTTGTTCACGCAGGTTTGCTTTGCCTGCGTTCAGGCGCAGGAGGCGATGGCGCGGCTGAACGGGCAGGATTTTCCTGAAGCGATCGCTGCGCTGCGCGGCGAGGGCGTGGATGCCGGTGCAAAGCCATGGACGATCGCCGATGCCCAGGCACGTATTGCCGATACGATTGCCATCGTGGAGGCAGCCGCCGATGGCCTGGCCGATGTCGCGGACGAAATGCCCATCGCGCATGCACTGCCGATGGGCATGGTCTTCGACTTTACCGCGGCCCAATATGCCCGCGACTGGGCGATCCCGCAGTTCTATTTCCACGTGATGACCGCCTATGCCATCCTCCGCGCGCAGGGCGCACCGCTGGGCAAGATCGATTATGTCGGGCACCTGCTGCCGTATCTTCGTCCCGGGACGATGCCCGGGGGAAGGTGATCGGCAGGCTGCGCCGGGCGGAGCGAGCGGCCTGCGTCTGCTCCGCCCGGCGATCGGTGCGACCCGATGGCATGCGGCCGGACATCATTGCGGCGTCAGCTGGGGATAGGTGATGCCCAGCTGCTCCAGATACGAGCTGTATTTGCTGGGATCGTAATAATATTTCTTCAGCTCGGGCCGCATGCGCTCCATCAGCTCCTTGTTGAGGTGGATCGCCGGCTGGTCTTCGGGGGTGAGCACCGGATCGTATTTCTGGTCCTTGGTCTGGACCGTGGTGAAATAGGTCTTGGCATCGCTGACCAGCTTGGGCGTGGTCATCACGTCGAGTACGGTCAGCGCCACCGCCTTGGCCCCCGCGACGGCGCCCTTGTGCGCGATCGGCGTCGCCATCGCGATCGCCGAGGTGACGTTATGCCCGATCATGCTGGGAATGTTCGACGGGAAGCGGATGGTGATCGTCGGCACGGTCCACATGATGTCGCCAATATCGTCCGACCCGCCGCCCATCGAGGTGCCGCGCGTCTCGGGCGAGGAAAGCGGCTCGACCGTCGTCTTGAGCGGCGCGACCTTGAACTTCAGCGCCTCCTGCACCGCCTTGGTGAACGCCTGGTCCTCGGGCGACCATTTGGGCATGCCGACCAGCTCGATATTGGCCTGCGCCGCCTCGGCGAGCGGCTTGTTGCCGTAATTGGGCGCGGCATAGCCCAGGACGCGGCGGGTCACGGTGGTGCCGGTCGCCTTGGCTGCAGCTTCGGAAATCTCGTTGCCGGTCTCGTACAGCTTGCGGATCGATTCGAAGGTCTGTTCGCGGAAATAGTACCAGACGGTCGCCTCGCCCGGCACGATATTGGGCTGGCCGCCGCCATTGGTGATGACATAATGCGAGCGCTGGGTGAGCGGCAGATGCTCGCGCCGCATGTTCCAGGCGATGTTCATCAGTTCCACCGCATCGAGCGCGCTGCGCCCCGACCAGGGCGCGCCTGCGGCATGGCTGGTGATGCCCTTGAACGTGTATTCGACCGAGACCATGCCGTTATTGCCGGAATCGCCATAGCTGGTGCCGAAGCTGGAGGCGACATGGGTGAAGATCGAGACATCGACATCCTTGAACAGGCCTGCGCGGACATAATAGGCCTTGGTCGCCAGCAGTTCCTCGGCCACGCCCGGCCACAGCATCAGCTTGCCCTTGATGCCGTGCTTGATCATCACCTCCTTGGCGGCGATGGCGGCGGCGACGATCAGCGGCATGCCCGAATTATGGCCTTCGCCATGGCCCGGCGCGCCCGGCACGATCGGCTTGAGTTGCGGCACGCCGGGCATCTGCGACAGGCCGAGCAGCCCGTCGACGTCCGATCCCAGCGCCACGACCGGGCCGTCGCCATTGCTCCAGGTCGCGGTCCAGGCGGTCGGGATGCCCGCCACCCCCTTGGTGATGGTGAAGCCGTTCTTCTCCAGGATTCCGGTCAGATATTCGGCGGTCTGAAATTCCTGAAAGCCCGGTTCCTGAAAACTGAACACGGAATCCACCATTTCCTGGACCAGCTTGGCCTGTTCGTCGACTTCCGCCATCGCCTCCTTCTTCATCGCTGCGGGTGCCTTGGCCTGGGCAGCGAACGGAGTGGAGGCCATCAACAGGGCGGTCAGCAATTTCATCGATCGGGTCATCGTTATCGGTTTCCTGGTACAAGGCGTTGATTGGTCGGGCACTGGTCACGACAGGGCACGGAGCAGGGATGCAAGCGTACCCTGTCGTGTCTGCGGTTACAGCGTGAAGCGCACCCCCATTCGGAAGACGCGGCCGAGCACGTCATAGAGGTTGCGGTTGGTCTGCGGATAGGCGGGGGTATTGTCCCCGGTCGGGCCGTTCCCGACCAGCACCGGGTCGGTATCGAACACGTTGCGGACATAGAGGAACACCTCCGCCTCGGATGAGGCGATCTTGAACCGCTTGGTCACCGAAAGGTCCAGATACCATTGGCCGTCGATCCGGTTGGTGTTGATCGTGCGGAAATCGGGGGTCGAAAGCGGACAGCCGGTCTGACACTCGATGAAATTGTTGTTGTACACGCCGTCCGAAAAGCCCCGGCCCACGGCATTGAACGACCAGCTTTCAGTGTCGTAATTGGCCGACAGGCGATAGTTCCACGATGGTGTCGCGTCGCCCCCGCCCGCATTCTGCCCGGCGAGGTCGACCGGCGCGTTGATGCCATTGTCGGTGATGTTGTCGATATAGTGCGACACCACGGCGCGCAGCGTCAGGTTGCCGGGCCCGATCGACGCGCGATAGCTCGCCTCGAAATCGATGCCGCGCACCTTGACCGACGAGAAGTTGAACGGAACCAGCGTGATCGTGCTGATGTCGTTCGGTGCGGCAAAGGCGATCTGCGCGCATTGCGACGCGACATTCTGTTCGAAGCACAGATTGGCGGTGGTCTGCGCGGTGAGCGTGGCAATCGCGCCGCTCAGCGCAATGTCGAAATAGTCGACCGAAGCAGCAAAGCCTGGCAGGAAGCTCGGCATGAACACCCCGCCGACGCCCCAGGTGCGCGCGACCTCGGGGGCGAGATTGAGGTTGCCGGTGATCTGCTCGAGAAAGGTATCGGCGCGGGTGCCGCCGCCCGCCACCGGAACGTTGACGGTGTTGGTGCGCGCGGTGCCCGGAGCGAACAGATCGTTGAGATTGGGCGCCCGGATATCGCGCGAGCGGGTCACGCGCAGCTTGAAGTCGTCGATCACCTGCCAGGTGCCGCCGAGCTTCCAGGTGACCACGGTGCCCGACGTGGAATAGTCGGTGACGCGCAGAGCGCCGTTCAGATCCGCCCCTTCGAAGACAGGAAACACGGTCTCGACGAAAGCTTCCTTCACGTCATAGTCGCCGGTGGTGACGCGATAGTTGCCGTAGAGAAAGCCGAGATTGTTCGGCGCGTCCGGATTGAGCGAGCCGTCGACCTCCTCGCGGCGATATTCCGCGCCGAAGGCAAGGCTGACCGGGCCTGCCCAGTTCTCGAACAGGCTGGCGGTCTGGAAGGTGACTGCGGCGACATCCTGCTGCAGCCGCTGCCGCCGCGAAGGCTGCAGCCCGTCGTTGAAGATGTAATTGAGCGCTGCGTCGCTCACCGGGGCAAGGCCGATGCGGTTGATCGGGACGCAGCCATTGGTCGGGTTGGTCAGCGTCGAGCGGCAGACGATGGTACCCGCCGAATTGCGCACCGCGTCGGTAGCGAGCGCCAGGCGCGACGTGACCCAGGTATTGGTCAGCTGTTCCTGGGTCTTGGCGATGCCGAGCTGATAATAGGCATCATAGCTCCAAGCGATGCTGCCGGTGTCGAACGCGCCCTTGAGGCCCGCGACATAGCGATAGACGTCACGCGTATTGTCGCTGCCCTGTGCCGGTATGCCGAAATTGCCGGTGCCGATCGTGACGCTGGTGAGGTTGTTGGCGACCATCAGCGCGCGAAACGCATCGGGCAGATACGCATTGTCGCGCTGGATCACGACCGAGGGCGAGGGGGTCTTCTGGTAGAAGCTCTGCCCCTCGTAACGCGAATAGGAGACCTGGCCATACAGCTCGAATGCGGGCGAGAATTCATAGCTCGCGCGGCCGAAGACGTTGATGCGGTTCTCGTCGGGCGCGAGCGAGTTCGAATTCAGATGCCCCTCTCGGCTGATGCGGAAGTCGCCGCCCTGCATCCACTGGCCGCGATTGGGGCCATAAGTGAACTGGTTGAGGCTCGCCTGACCGGTGGCGGGGTTGATCGACCCGAAATATGTACCTCGCAAGGGACCCGAATTGACGATGCCGCCCGGCGTGAACTGATAGGTGCCAATTCCCGCCGCCACGAGGCGCTCGGGCTGGCCGTTGCCCACGGCATAGGCGGGGTTGTCGATCTGGAAGAAGCCGCTCTGCTGCCATTTCCGGTCGATCGTATCGACGCCTTCCTGCGTGAAATAATCGCCCGCAAGCAGCAGCTTACCCCGGCCATCGGCGAAATTGGTGCCGCCGGTCAGACGGACGAGATGGTTCGGCACATCGCCATAGGTGGTGATGCCATATTCGTACTCGGCCTTGAGCCCGGTGAAATCCTTGTCGAGGATGAAATTGACCACCCCTGCGACCGCATCCGATCCATAAGCCGACGAGGCGCCGCCGGTGACCACTTCCACTCCCTTGATCAGGCCCTGCGGGATGGTCTGGACATCGACAAAGCCGACTGTGGCCGATGCGACGGAGCGTTGCCCGTCGATCAGGATGAGCGTGCGGTTGGCGCCCAGATTGCGCAGGTTGACCGTGGCGATCCCGGCCTGGCCGTTGGAGAGCGAGCCCGAATTGGTCGAGGACGACTGACTGCCCCTGACCGCGGGCAATGTGCTGACATAGTCGCCGATATTCGCCTGGGGTTCGGCGTCGAGTTCTGCCTCGGTGACGACGTTGACCGGGGTGGGGGCATCATAGCCATCGCGGGCGATGCGCGATCCGGTAACGGTGATGATCTTCTCGGCTTCGCCATCGGCTTCGCTGGTTTGCTCGGCGGCCTGGTCGCCGGCGGACTGCGCCAGCGCGGCCGGTGCGAACCCCAGTGCCGGCATGGCAGCGGCACAGGCCAGAAGCGCCTTTGTCCGAAGTAAACGTCGCGAATAAGGCGTAGAAAAGGACCCCATGGATTACCCCCCAATTATCTGGTTTGTAGGGCCTTTCGCCATCTTCTCCCGATTTGTTATTTTATAATCTTCAGTCCTTGCATTGAGGCAATCCTGATCGTCTTGATCTGCACGAAATGTAAGATTGTTGTGCGTCTCTGAACGATTATGTGCCTTGATCCCTGATTGCCGGAGCCATTCTGCCCCTTCGCCCTTGCAGGCTAACAGAAAACGGGGCAGAATAAACATCGAAATTCGCCAAATTCGCCCGGAATTTGTGCGGATAACCAATCAAAAATGGGGAATTTGGATGAAATCCGCTGCGCTGGAGCTCGACAGAACCGATTTTCGAATCCTTGAGGCTTTGTCGTCAGAAGGCCGAATGTCCGACGTGGCATTGGGCGAGTTGATCAATCTTTCCAGTACCGCTGTGGCCCGTCGTCGCCGAATCATGGAGGAAGCGGGTATAATTATGGGATACAGCGCCAGTCTTTCCTTGCAGGAACTGGGATTTTCTGGCGTGGTTATTGTGATGGTCGAACTGCGGTCGCAGGCAGAACATGTGCTTGACGAATTCGAACGCGAAGTCATCAAATGCCCTTCGATATCCTATTGTGGATTCATTTCGGGCGATACCGATTTCATAATCATGATCCACGTAAGCTCGCTGGACGAGTATGATGAAATCTATCGTCGTGAACTATCCAACCTGCCGAATGTCGCAAAAATTCGCAGCAGCTTTGTATTGCGCGAGGTTGCCCGCCGCTCTGCGGTGCCGATCATATTTGAGCGCGGCAAGAAGCAGGCGCGCCACGCTGGCTGAGCCATGCGAGCACCGCGAATCGTTCGATTCGCAGCTTATGGACTGTTGTGCACAAGGAGAGAGGAGTGGTGCCCGGGGACGGGATCGAACCGCCGACACTGCGATTTTCAGTCGCATGCTCTACCAACTGAGCTACCCGGGCATCGGGCCGTGCCGCACCGCTTGCAGGGTGGGCTTTCAAGGCTCATCGCCAGACCGGCGATTTGGAGCGCCGCCTATAGGCAGGCTTGGGCAGGCTTGTCCATAGCAAAATCACCTGCCCGCCATTGCCGCTCAATCATATTCGGCATCGGGTCGGTCAGCGGGCGGGCCGGGCACGCGATAGCCTTCGCCCAGCCAGTTCAGCAGGTCGCGATCCTTGCAGGCCTTGCTGCAAAAAGGCGCGAAATCAGGGCGTGCTGGTTGCTTGCACAAGGGGCAGGGGCGGGGGGTGCTCATCGCTCGAGCATCTAGGTCCGGTGGGGCGCAACTGCAACCGGTCTGCCGATGCGCCGCTGCAGTTCTTCCAGCCAGTCGGGCTGGCGATCCAGCAACGCCGATTCGGCAGGAGCAAGCGCCAGCGTGATCGGCCCGGTGCCGTCCGAGCGCTCGGCGCTGCGCAACTGGCCCAGCAGGCTCCAGCGCACAGGATCGGCGGCGTGCAGCTCGATCAGCGATGCACGCGGGCGCCGCGCGACGATCTGCATCAGGCCGAAACCGTTGATCGCGGTTCGCTCGCACGGAACCTGCATTGCCGCATCGAACGCTTCGACCACGGCATTGCGATCCGCCTTTTCCGGTAGGGCCGGGAAATCGACCACGATGCCCCCGCCGATGCCGTGCCGCCGGATCGCTTGCCCAAGCGCCGCGGCAGCGGCCAGCGCCAGCGCGCGTGGCGCGACATCCCCGTCCACATCGACGACCATCATCGCGGGCGTTGGCGAGAAGGTCAGTAGCCCGCCGGCAAAGGCGACCTGGCCGGTCTCGGCTTCCTCGATCACTTCGTGCCAGCCCGCATCGGCAAGCCGGTCAGGGCCGCCCGCAAGGCAGCGAATGATCTCGATGCCTTCGGCGTTCAGCCGGTCGATCAGGCGCGGGGCCGCGCGCAGCGGCGTTTCGTTGGGCACGGGCTTGAGTCGCGGGGGCTTGGCGCGGCGGGTGCCGGGCTCGATCATTGCCTCGCGCATGACCTGCGCGCGGACGATCGCGCCTTCGCTGGCGCCCTTGGGCACCGGCTGGATCATTGCCTCGCTGCCATCCGACAACAGCGCCCGCGCACGATGGCCGCCCGCGCTTCTGGCGAGCAGCTTGACGTCGAGCACGGCACCGACAGCATTTGCGTCATCGTGTCGCTGGATGCAGGCTTCGACGATCCGGCCCCGCTCGATCAGCGCTGCGCGCTCTTCGCCGATGCCGTCTTCGTAGAGCCAGTGGGCCATGTCAGGGCTTGAGCAGGCCGGCGCTGAGCAGCATGCTGCGGGTCTCGTAGAGCGGGAGGCCCATGATGCCGCTATAGCTGCCCGATATCGACCGGATCAGCGCCTCGGCGCTGCCCTGGATGGCATAGCCGCCGGCCTTGCCCTGCCATTCTCTGCCCGCAATATAGGCTTCCACCTCGTCGGCATGCAGCCGCTTGAATGTCACGATGCTCTCGGAAAGCCGGTGCAGGGCGCGTCCACCAGGCAGCATCAGCGTGACCGCGGACAGCACCAGATGCCTGCGTCCGGAAATCAGGTCCAGGCACATGCGCGCATCGGCCTCGCTCTCGGCCTTGGGCAGGATACGGCGGCCTGCGGCGACGACGGTATCGCCGGACAGTACGGCACTATCGGGATGCTGCGCGGCGATCACCGCCGCCTTCTGGGCCGCCATGCGCCGCGCATAGACGCGCGGAAGCTCGCCCTTGTGCGCGGATTCGTCGATATCGGCGGGGATGATGGCGTCCGCAGTGATGCCGATCCGCGCCAGCAATTGCTGGCGGCGGGGGCTGGCCGATGCGAGGATCAGCTGCGCCATTATTTGAAGCGGTAGGTAATCCGGCCCTTGGTCAGATCATAAGGCGTCAGCTCGACCAGAACCTCGTCGCCCACCAGCACGCGGATGCGGTTCTTGCGCATCTTGCCGGCGGTATGGCCCAGGATTTCGTGATCGTTTTCCAGCTTCACCCGGAACATGGCGTTGGGAAGCAGTTCGACCACCTGGCCGCGCATTTCGAGAAGTTCTTCTTTTGCCATTCGGCCCCTGCAATGTGGTTTGCGTTGCGGCGGCGCGACCTTTCGCGGCACCCGGCTGCATGGTCAGGGAGTCCCCTGGGCCCATGCAAAGTTCAGCGCGCCTTACAGACAAAGCGTGCAAAAGAAAAGACGGGAGTTTGCAAGGGGCTGGCCGAGGCGTCGAACCGAGGCGATGGCTAAAATTTGTTACAATTCAGCACTGGGCAATCCGGGCATGCGCATCATATTGCGCTGCAACAGATCAACGCCCCAGGCGCTCCCCCATTGGCGCCAATGATAAAGAGACGCTGTCCCCCATGACCCTTTCCCCGTCCTCGCGGCCAGACGCCCCGATTGCTGCTCGCCGTTCGCTCGGCCTTTCCCTTGCAACGGTCCTGCTGGTCGCAGCGAGCCCTGCCGCACTGGCTGCATCGCTCGAAGACGCAGCGGTCGATGCCAAGGCCGCCAGCGCCGAGGTTGCGCAGCCGCAGGATGCGGCGCAAACCCCCGCCGATCCGCCGCCGCCCGATACCGAGCCGGATGCCGACGGCGAGACCATCGTGGTGCGGGCCGAGCGACTGCGCGGGTCGATCCAGACCGACATTCCGCCGGTGACCGAACTCAATGCGCAGGATGTCGCGAGCTATGGCGCCTCGTCGCTCGCCGAGCTGCTGCAACAGATCGCGCCGCAGACCGGCAGCGCGCGCGGGCGCGGCGGCGACGGCCCGGTGGTGCTGCTCAACGGCCAGCGCGTCTCCGGTTTCCGCGCGATCCGCGACATTCCGCCCGAGGCCATCGCCAAGGTCGAAGTGTTCCCCGAAGAGCTCGCGCTCAAATACGGCTTTCGTCCCGATCAGCGCGTCATCAACTTCATTCTGGTCGACAACTACCAGAGCCTGGCGGCGGAGGTCGACAACGGCCTTTCGACCCAGGGCGGTTATGGCACGACCGAGTTCGAAGGCACCTTCACCAAGCTGGGCAAGAACACCCGGCTGATCGTCGACGTGGAATATGAGATGGCGACCGCCCTGCGCGAAAGCGAGCGCGGCATCGTCCAGCCGGACAGTAGCGCGCCCTTCGCGCTGGGTGGCAATGTCGGCGCATCGCCGTTCGGAACGGGCGCCGAGATCAGCCCGGCGCTGAGCGCGCTCGCCGGGCGGACGGTGACGCTGGCAGGCGTGCCTCAGGGACTGACCGGCGCCCCGGCGCTCTCCGCCTTCAACATCGCGCCGAACACGACCGATCTGGGCGAGTTCCGCACGCTCATCCCCAATTCGGACCGCATCCAGGCGAACGCGACCTATGCCCGCAATCTGGGGCCGGACACCAATGTCCAGGTCAACGCGACCTATACCAACAATTTCGCGACATCGCTGCTTGGACTCAACACTGCCACGCTGACGGTTCCGGCGGCCAACCCGTTCAACCCCTTCGGCCGCGATGTCAGCCTGCTCACGGCGTTCGGCGATCCGCGCGCCATCACCCGGACGGTCGATACCGATACCTATTCGCTCGGCTTCAACGCCAATGGCGTGCTGCCTGCGAACTGGAAATGGGCGCTGACGGGTGACTATACCCGGGTCGATACGCTGACGATCATCGATCAGCCGGTGGACACCAGCGGCGTCCAGGCGGCGATCTCTCGCGCGACGGGAGCGATCAATCCGTTCACCGGGACGCTGGGTTCGCTGCTGCCCGGCCTGGTGAGCGATACGGCAGAGAGCCGCAACCAGCTGTTCAACACGCAGCTCACCGCCAATGGCAAGCTGGCCGATCTGCCCGCAGGCCCGGTCAACCTCACCCTGGTCGGCGGCTTTGCCCGCCGCCTGCAGGATTCGACCGACAGCCGCAGGGCAGGGCAGGGGAGTGTCTCGCTCACCCGCAGCGAGGCGAACGTCTCGGCGAATATCGATGTGCCGCTGGTGGACACCTATATGTCGGACTGGTTCGGCAAGCTCTCGGTCAACGGCAATCTCGGCTATCGCGAACTCAGCGATATCGGTGGGCTGCTGAGCTTCGGCTATGGCCTGAACTGGGCACCGACCGACACGCTGACCATCCAGGCCTCGCTGATCGGCGAGGAGGCCGCGCCCGGCATCGGCCAGTTGGGCGATCCGCAGATCGTGACGCCCAATGTCAGCACCTTCGACCTCGCGCGCAACGAGACGGTGCTGGCGACGATCATTTCGGGCGGCAATCCGCTGCTGACGGCCGAGGAGCGTCGCGACGTCAAGGTGTCGGTGAGCTATCGGCCGCCGTTCGTCGAGGGGCTGGATTTCCTCGCCGAGTTCATCCGCAACCGCAGCTATGGCACCACTGCTTCCTTCCCGATCCTGACGCCCGAGATCGAGGCGGCATTCCCCGACCGCATCATCCGCGATAGCGACGGTACGCTACTCGCGATCGACCAGCGCGCGATCAACTATGATCGCGTGACCAGCGATCGGCTGCGCTACGGCATCAACTTCTCGAAGCGGATCGGTGGCGATGAGCGCGGCGGTGGCGCTGGCGGCCCTCCGGGTGCGGGGCGACCGGGTGCGGGTGGCGGCCCACGCGGTCCGGGTGCGGGCGGTCCTCCGCCGGGCGGTCCGGGAGGCGAGCGTGCAGCGGCGGGCGGACCTCCGCGTGGCCCCGGCGCCGGTGGTCCGCCGCGTGGTCCTTCGGGCGGCTTCGGTCCCGGTGCGGGCGGGCGTGGCGGTCGCTGGAACATCTCGATCTATCATACCGTCCGCTTTGCCGAGACGATCCGCATCCGTCCGGGCCTGGGCGATCTCGACCTGCTGGGCGGCTCGGCCATCGGATCGAGCGGCGGCGTGCCGCGGCATGGCGTAGAGCTGGAGGGCGGACTGTTCCTCAACGGCATCGGCCTGCGCTTTACCGGCAATTACCAGAGCGGATCGCGCGTCGACGGCGGCGGCCTGCCGGGTTCCACCGACCTGCGCTTCAACGATATCGCGACGTTCGGCATGCGCGCGTTCGTCAATTTCGACAACAAGCCCAAGCTGACCGAGGCACTGCCGTTCCTCAAGGGGTCGCGGCTTCGTCTGGGGGTGGACAATATCTTCAACGCGCAGCAGCGGGTGACCAACGAGGCGGGTGAAGTCCCGCTGCGCTACCAGCCCGGGTTCATCGATCCGCAGGGGCGCGTCGTTTCGCTGAGCTTCCGCAAGCGCTTCTGAACCCGGGAGGGCGTGGCAAATTTGCCATGGCTTTTGGCGAAGCCCGCGTTTAAAGACGCTGACCTTGAGCCGGGGCGAACGCCTTTCGGCCGCGAAAGCTATGCAAGGAGCCCGTTTTGGCGCTGACACCGAAAAAGGACGCAGACGCCGCGCGCGACGCCATGTTCCTGCGCGAAGTCGATGATGCGCTGCGTCAGGACCAGATGGCTGGGATCGTCCAGAATTACGGCAGGCACCTGCTGATCGGCATCGTCGTCATCCTGCTCGCGCTGGGCGGCTGGTTCTGGTACCGCCACAGCCAGGCCGAGGCTGCCGGTGTGCGCGGCGAGGAAATGACCAATGCGCTCGATGCGCTGCGGGGCAACAATCTGGCAGGCGCAGCCAACGCCCTGAAGCCGCTCGAGACTGCGGACCAACCGGGCTATCGCGCCGCCGCGCAACTGCTCCAGGCGGGCATCAAGCAGGAACAGAACGATCCCAAGGCGGCAGCGGCGATCTTTGCCAAGGTGGCCGGCGATGACAGCCTGCCGCAGCCGCTGCGCGACCTTGCGCTGATCCGCCAGACGGCGGCAGAATATGACAGCCTGAAGCCGCAGGACGTGATCGCGCGGCTCAAGCCGCTGGCCGTGCCGGGCAACCCCTGGTTCGGCAGCGCTGGCGAGATGGTTGCCATTGCGCACATGCGGATGAACAAGCCGGATCTGGCGGGTCCGCTGTTCCAGAAGCTGGCCGAAGACAAGCAGGTGCCGGAAACCATCCGTTCACGTGCGCGTCAGTTGGCGGGTGTCATGGGCATCGACGCGGTCGATGATCCGGGCAAGGCGCAGGGCGTTGCGACCCCCGCTGCTGCGCCGGGTCTGGTCGCACCGTCGGGTGCGCAGTAAGAAGAATTTTGCGGGTCGCTACCGTTGACGTTGATTTAGTGATGATTCGGGGAGCTTGACTGGCAATGCACAAGGCAAAATGGGCGACGATTCTCGCGCTGTCGGCCACGCTGGCAGGATGCGGCGTTCTGGGCGGCAAGGATAAGCCCGTCACGCCCACTTTGGGCAATCGCACCTCCATTCTGACCCGCGCCGAAAACGGTGCGGAGGTGGACAAGGACCTGGCGGGCGTATCGGTAATCCTGCCGCCGGCAGTGACCAACGCAAACTGGAACCAGCCGGGCGGCAGCGCCACCAAGGCCATTGGCCATCTGACCATTGGCGACAATATCACCCGCGCCTGGAGCGCCCGGATTGCAGGGTCGAGCCTGCGCGTCCGCCTCGCCGCCGCGCCGGTCGTGTTCAACGGTCGCCTCTATGCCATCGACACCAGCGGCACGGTCCATGCCTATGACGCCGCGTCGGGTGCCCCGGTCTGGTCGGTGACGATCGAGCCGGATAATGGCGGATCGGCCTCGGTTTTCGGCGGCGGCGTCAGCGTGGATGCGAACCGGGTCTATGCCACCAACGGCGTCGGCGAAGTCGCCGCGCTCAACCCCAGCGACGGTTCGCAGATCTGGCGCGTCAAGCCGGCTGGCCCGCTGCGCGGCGCACCGACCCTGGCCTTCGGCTCGGTCTATGTGATGACGCAGGACAACCAGCTCATCGCGCTCAACCAGACCGATGGCACCACGACCTGGAACCAGAGCGGATCGCTCGGCCAGGCGGGCGTGTTCGGCGTGGCGGCGCCGGCAGCGGGGCAGGGCACCGTGGTCGCCGGTTTCTCGAGCGGCGAGCTGATTGCCTATCGCTATGAAAATGGCCGCAACCTGTGGTCCGACGCTCTGGCGCGCACCAGCATCTCGACCTCGGTGTCTACGCTGACCGATATCGATGCCGATCCGATCATCGATCGCGGCCGCGTCTATGCAGTGGGCGAGGGCGGCCGCATGGCCGCCTATGAGCTGGTCACCGGTCAGCGCATCTGGGAGCTCAACATCGCAGGGATTTCGACCCCGGTGATCGCGGGCGAATGGCTGTTCGTGCTGACCGACGACGCGCGCATCCTGTGCATCGCACGCGCCACCGGCAAGGTGCGCTGGTCGACCCAGTTGCAGCGTTATCGCAAGGAAAAGAAGAAGGAAGGCGCGATCTACTGGAACGGGCCTGTGCTGGCGGGCGGACGCCTCTTCACGGTCAACACCGAGGGCGAAGTGGGCAGCGTCAATCCGGCGGACGGCACGTTTTCGCTGCTGTTCGAGCTGAAGGAGAAGGTGTCGTTGCCCCCGATCGTAGCAGACAACACGCTCTACATTCTCGACGACGGCGGCACGATTACTGCCTATCGGTGATGACAGCCTGATTGCGGGGGGAGACAAATGCTCCCTTCCGCTATACAGGCGGCAGAATGTTACCCGAAATCGTCATTATCGGCCGGCCCAATGTCGGCAAATCCACCTTGTTCAACCGTCTGGTGGGCAAGAAGCTTGCGCTGGTCGACGACCAGCCCGGCGTCACGCGCGACCGACGCGTCGGCAAGGCGGAGCTGCTCGGCCTGCACTTCCAGATCGTCGATACCGCAGGCTATGAGGACGAGGACCCCGAGACGCTGCCGGGCCGGATGCGCCAGCAGACCGAAGCCGCAGTCGCCAGCGCGCGCGCGGCGATCTTCGTGTTCGATGCCCGTGCCGGGCTGACCCCGCTCGACGAGGAAATCGCCCGCTGGCTGCGCACGACCAAGACGCCGATCATCCTGATGGGCAACAAGGCGGAGGGCCGTTCTGCCGATGCGGGCCTCATGGAATCCTACGCGCTGGGCATGGGCGAACCGATCGCGTTCAGCGCCGAACATGGCGTCGGCATGGCCGAACTGTTTGACGCGCTGCGCCCGCTCATCGAGGACTGGGAAGAAGAGGGCGAGCCGGAGACCCAGTTCGCCAATGTGCATCTCAATGCCGAATCGGTCGACGAAAGCGCGCTGGAAGCTGCGCCGCTGCAGCTTGCGATCGTCGGGCGTCCCAATGCCGGCAAGTCGACGCTGATCAACAAGATCCTGGGCGAGGATCGGCTGATCACCGGGCCCGAGGCCGGCATCACCCGCGATTCGATTGCGATCGACTGGACCTGGAACCCCGCCGATGGCGCGCCACCCCGCAAGGTGCGGCTTATCGATACCGCCGGCATGCGCAAGAAGGCCAAGGTTACCGACAAGCTGGAAAAGCTCTCGGTCGCCGATGCGCGCCGCGCGATCGATTATGCCGAGGTCGTGGTGCTGCTTCTCGATGCGACGCGCGGGCTGGAGCTGCAGGAGCTCAAGATCGCCGACCATGTCATCAAGGAAGGCCGTGCACTGGTCATCGCCATCAACAAGTGGGACGTGGCTCAGGATGCCTCCAGCCTGTTCAACGGCATCAAGGCGGCGCTCGACGAAGGTCTCGCGCAGCTCAAGGGTGTGCCCGTGCTGACCATTTCGGGCGTTACCGGCAAGGGCATCGACACGCTGATCAAGGTCGCGTTCGAAACGCGCACCGCCTGGTCGCGCCGCGTTTCGACCGGCCAGCTCAACCGCTGGTTCGAAATGGCCGTGGAAACCAATCCGCCGCCGGCTCCCGGCGGCAAGCGGATCAAGCTGCGCTATATCACCCAGGCCAAGGTGCGCCCGCCGGGCTTCGTCATCTTCGGCACGCGCGTCGACGAACTGCCGGAAAGCTATTCGCGCTATCTCGTCAACGGCCTGCGCCGCGAGCTCGGATTCGGCGCGGTACCTGTGCGGCTTACCTATCGCGCGCCCAAAAATCCCTTTTCAAACAACTGATTTGGGGGCAATTATTGAACGCTGCCCAGTCATCGACATTTTTGTCTTAAAACGATCAATGACTAGCTTTGCGCAAGACTTCATTTACCATTAGCGATGTAGTTTCCGGTGTCAGTGCTTGGACATGCCGGGAGAAAGCATCATGTCTTACGAGGAAGCGCCGTTGGTGAACTGGTCGACCTATGCCGATGCACGGGCGACTATGGGCAACGATTTCGTGCGCATTCTGGGCTATTTTCGCGAGGACGGCGTCAAGTCGGTCGACGCGATCGAAGCTGCGATGCGTGAACGCAACGCGGCCCGGCTGGTGCTGCCCGCGCACACGCTGAAGAGCGAAGCGCATCAGTTCGGCGCGGAGCGCCTGGGCCTGCTGTCCGAGAAGATCGAGATGGTCGCGCGGCACTGCGTCGAGACGCATGTCGAGCCTGACGAGCTGCTCGAAGACGTGGTCTCGTTGCGCGAGATGTTCCTGGGCTCGCTCACGCTGCTTGAAAAGGAAGCCAATCCGCTGGTCGAGCGGCGTGGCTTTGGCCGGCGCCCGCTGGCAGCGGCGGGAGGCCTTTCGGCGCCGCGCAGCTTCGGTCGCGCCTGACACGACCTGTGGCCACCGCTTGACCGGGCGGCCTTGCGGTCATATCTGGACGGCATGGCTATCCGTCCCATCCTAGAAGTGCCCGATCCGCGGTTGAAGACCGTCTCCACCCCTGTCGAGACGTTCGACGACGAGCTGCGCACGCTGGTCGCCGACATGTTCGAGACCATGTACGATGCGCCCGGCATCGGCCTGGCCGCGATCCAGGTCGGCGTGCCCAAGCGGGTGCTGGTGATCGACCTGCAGGAGCAGGAAGACGAGGAAGGCAAGCCGATTAAGGCGCCGCGCGTCTTCATCAATCCCGAAATTCTCGACCCTTCGGCCGAACAGTCGCTGTATAACGAGGGCTGCCTGTCGGTCCCCGACCAATATGCCGAGGTCGAGCGCCCCGCGAGCATCCGCGCGCGCTGGCAGGACCTTGACGGCAAGGTGCACGAAGAAGCGATGGACGGGCTGATGGCGACATGCCTGCAGCACGAGATGGACCATCTCGAAGGCATCCTGTTCATCGACCACCTGTCGCGGCTCAAGCGCCAGATGGTGCTGAAAAAGCTCGAGAAGATGCGCAAGGCGGCGTGATCGCTGCACTGACCCTTTATTGCTGAAAGCCGTCACCCCCGCGAAGGCGGGGGTCCCGCTTCTCCTTCGCCTTTGCCAGATAAGCGGGATTCCCGCGTGCGCGGGGATGACGATGGCGGCAAGCACCTTACCCCAATCCGGCGGCAATGCCCCATTGCCAAGCGTGCCACCGCGCTCTAGGTTCGCCTTTCGTTCCACTCTTGAGTTCGGAAGCTTGTCATGGACCCGATGGTCGCCATTCTCATCGCTGTTTCGCTGATCGTCGGGCTCGGAATCGGCTGGTTCTTGGGCGGCAAGCCGGTCGCCGATGCCCGTGCCGAGCGCGACGAGGCGCAGGCGCAGCTCAAGGCGCTGCAGGAGCAGTTCAATGCGGCTATCCGCGATCTCGCTGGGACCAGCGAGCGTGCGAAGCTCGCGGACGAGCTCGCGCTGAAACTCGACGAGGCGCGCCAGCAGGGCGCGGCGCTGCAGGGCCAGCTTGCCGCTGCCAGCGAGCGTGCGCGCCAGGCTGATGATCTGGCTCAGCGGCTCGATTCGCTGCGCACGCAGTACGAGGCCGTTTCGACCGAGCTTTCCGCGATGAAGGCCGATGCCGCCAATCACGATAAGCAGGTGAGGCTGCTGGTCGAAGCGCGTGAGCAGCTGGCGCAGCAGTTCGGCGAAGTCGGCAACAAGCTGCTCGGCGAAGCGCAGGAAGCGTTTCTGCGCCGCGCCAGCGAACGCTTTGCCCAGTCCGAGGAGAAGAACGAGGAGAAGATCCGCGCGCTGCTCGCGCCGGTGGGCGAGCGGCTGAAAAGCTATGAGGATCAGGTCCAGAAGATCGAGGCGACGCGCAGCGAGGCCTATGGCAATCTCACCGGGCTGATCGAGCAGATGCGCGCCGGGCAGGAGCGGGTGCAGACCGAGGCGGCGCGGCTGGTCAACAGCTTGCGCAATGCGCCCAAGGCGCGTGGGCGCTGGGGCGAGCAGCAACTGCGCAACGTGCTCGAAAGCTGCGGCCTCGCCGAGCGCACCGATTTCCTGATGGAGCTGAGCGTCGACACCGAGGACGGACGGCTGCGGCCCGATGCCGTGGTCAAGGTGCCCGGCGGGCGCTCGCTGGTGATCGACGCCAAGGTGTCCTTGAACGCCTATCAGGACGCATTCGGGGCGGATGACGACGATGCGCGCCGGATCGCGCTGACCGCGCATTGCGCCTCGATGAAGGCGCATATCGATGGGCTGTCGCGCAAGGCCTATTGGGACCAGTTCGCCGACGCGCCCGATTATGTCATCATGTTCGTGCCTGGCGAACATTTCCTCTCCGCCGCGCTCGAGCATGACGCCAAGCTTTGGGATTACGCGTTCGAGAAGAAGGTGCTGCTGGCGACGCCGACCAATCTGGTCGCGATCGCGCGCACCGTGGCCAGCGTCTGGCGGCAGGAGGGTCTCGCGCAGGAGGCCCAGCAGATCGGCCAGCTCGGCAAGGAATTGTACGACCGGCTCGCGGTCTCGGCAGAGCATTTGAAGCGCGTCGGCTCAGGCCTGTCGAGCGCAGTCGGCCATTACAACAAGTTCGTCGGCAGCTTCGAGCGCAATGTGCTCTCCACCGGCCGCAAGTTCGCCGCGCTCAACATCGAGACCGGCAAGCGCGAACTGGAGACGATCGACGAGATCGAGGCACTACCCCGCTATGGCGACGCCGCACTGATCGCGGCGGCCGAGCCGGAGGAAGCGGCGGAGTAATCCTCATAATTCCTCCCCCAGCGTGCTGGGGGAGGGGGACCGCCCGCGCAGCGGGTGGTGGCGGGGTAGCGGGTTCGTGCCCGCCTCAGTGATGGGGCGATCCTGCTTCCCCTCCACCCCCGACCTCCGGTCGGCGGTCCCCCTCCCCGAGACAAGCTCGGGGAGGATTTGGTGCGAAGCCTCCGCAATCTCCGCTCCCGCCTGCGGGAGGGCAGAGTGCACCAATCAGGTGAATGAGCAGCTGTAATAATCGCCCCAGAGCTTTCGACATGCGACCAAATCGCCGTCGAAAAGCTTCGTTATCCTTTCAGGTGCATAAAACTTGCCAGTAGTCGGATCAAATCCGTCGGCCAACATGACCTCGCCGGTCGGATCAAAAACAATTGCTGACCAGTTGTCGAGAAATCCCTCCGGATTAAACGCCACGCGGACAGGTGGGCCGGGATCAACGGAGTAGGTAACTCCACCGTACTCGGCATACGATTCCGCCTTTCTCGAAACGCGAGCTCGGTTGATGATTTCCCGATAATCACTCTCGTTCACCGCAAGGCGGGACAGACTTCCCAAGTGGCCGCCAGCCCAGAGCAGCGGTAGGGCTGCCATCAGCCAAAGGACCAGCAAGATTGGGCTGAGCGCAATGGCAGCAAACTGTTCGGCGAAACTTCGGCCTTCCTGGGCGACGCTGACGCCCCGCCACAATTTGAAGCCAGTCAAGAGGACCATGAAGGCAGCGGTCGGTATGCCGACAAGAATAAATAGCACAAAGCCGAAGCTATCCGACCATGCCCCGATGAGGCCGATCACAAAGGGTATGCCGGCCGCAAGGGCAAACACCCTAGCGGTGCGAGCCAAATATACACCTAACGGCTCGCTACTCAGATAGCGCCGGAACTGTGCTAGTTGATAAAGAGTAGGCACCATGTCGCTTGAATAGCATCCATAGCGCTGTTTCTATAGCATTTACTGCCCCGTGAACTTCTTCGCGAAGCCCATGATGTCGTTGACCGGGTTGCCGTCACCGTCGCGGTCGAGAAAGCCGCCGATCTTCTTGAGCGCATCCTCGCCGCCGACCTGGGCGAGCAGGTCCTGCAGCTTGTCGAGCGGCAGGCCGGTCGATTGCGCGGCGGATGCGGCGGTGTCGCCGGGCTGGGGCGCGGCCTTGCCGAGTGCGGCCATCGCGGCCTGGACCTGCGCTTCGCTGAGGCCCACCTGCTTGGCGAGGCTGGCGATCTTGTCGGCGCCGCCGAGCTGGCCGACGATATTGTTCAGGAAATCCATGGATGCCTTCTCCCCATTCGCGAAGCTGTTCTCTGGCGAAAGCCGGAGTCCAGGGCCGCCAAGGTGCAGCATCGCCCTGGATTCCGGCTTTCGCTGGAAAACGGTGCAAGTTACCACAAGGGGTAGGTACCGGCCATGCCGATCAGCCGGGCAGGGGCGCCAGATCAGGTAAAATCACCGCACGCCGCGCCTCGACCGAGAACAGCCGTTCGCGTGAATAGAAGCGCAGCGGCCAGTCGCGCGCGCCCTCGGGCTCTGTCAGCAGCGCGTTGACCCGCTCTACCAGCGCGAGCGCAGGATCGCAGCGCCGGTGGAACGCCGCGACCCCCATCGCATAGCAATGCGTGATCGTCGCATGAAAGCCACTGTTATCGGTATTGGGCGTGCCCACGCTGTCATTATGCCGCCGGATGATATCGGGCAGGTCGTGGCTCAGGCAGATATCGGGCCGCTCGGCCGCCAGCCAATAGCAGGCGGCGACATGCGCTTCGTGTGTCCATTCGCCGCGCGGCAGGCAGGAAGCGATCAGCCGCTCGCCAAGGTGGCGAACGGCTGCGCTGGACTCGAAAAATCTAATGCTTTGGTCGGTCATGATCGGGCTTTCGGCAAGGAAGGCCCGATCGTGAACCGGGCCAGGTCAGGCGGCGACGGCCTGACGTTGCGGGGCGGCGGCGCGGACCGCCTCATCGACATGCTCTTCGAACTGCGCGAAATTGTCGATGAACTGGCCGACCAGCTTTTGCGCGGTGGCGTCGTAATCCGCCTTGTCCGCCCAGGTGCCGCGCGGATCGAGGATCGCGGTGTCGACGCCCGGCACGCTGACCGGAACCTCGAAGCCGAAATTCGGGTCCTTGCGGAACTCGGTGCTGTTCAGGCTGCCGTCGAGCGCGGCGTTGAGCAGCGCGCGCGTTGCCTTGATCGGCATGCGGCTGCCGACGCCGTGCTTGCCGCCGGTCCAGCCGGTATTGACCAGCCAGCAGGTGACATTGCCCTTGGCGATGCGCTCTTTCAGCAGATTGCCATAGACCGAGGGGTGACGCGGCATGAACGGCGCACCGAAACAGGTCGAGAAGGTGGCCGAAGGCTCGGTCACGCCGATTTCGGTGCCCGCAACGCGCGCGGTGTAGCCCGACAGGAAGTGGTACATCGCCTGTTCGGGGGTCAGCCGCGCGATCGGCGGCAGCACACCATAGGCATCGGCAGTGAGGAAGATGATGTTCTTCGGCACTGGACCCAGATTGTCCTTCGACGTGTTGGGGATGAAGTCGATCGGGTAGGAACCACGGCTGTTCTCTGCCAGCGAGTTGTCGGCAAAGTCGAGCGTGCGGGTGGCCGGGTCCATCACCACGTTTTCCAGCACGGTGCCGAAGCGACCGGTGGTGGCGTAGATTTCGGGCTCGGCCTCGGGCGAGAGGTTGATCATCTTGGCATAGCAGCCGCCCTCGAAGTTGAACACGGCGGTGTCCGACCACCCATGCTCGTCATCGCCGATCAGCGTGCGGCTTGCATCGGCCGAGAGGGTGGTCTTTCCGGTGCCCGACAGGCCGAAGAAGACGGCGGTGTCGCCTTCGGGGCCGATATTGGCCGAACAGTGCATCGGCATCACGCCCTTGGTCGGCAGCAGATAGTTGAGGATGCCGAAGACCGACTTCTTCATCTCGCCGGCATAGGCGGTGCCGCCGATCAGGATCAGCTTTTCGGTGAGGTTCACCGCGATCACGGTCTCGCTGCGCGTGCCGTGCTTGGCCGGGTCGGCGCGGAAGCTGGGCAGGTCGATGATCGTGTATTCGGGCGCGAAATCCACCAGCTCTTCGGCCTTGGGGCGGACCAGCAGCGTGCGGATGAACTGGCTGTGCCAGGCAAACTCGTTGATGACGCGGACGTTCACGCGATATTCGGGCTGCGATCCGCCGAACAGGTCCTGCACGTAGAGCTTGGGCTTTTCGGCGAGAAAGGCCAGGAAATCGGCCTTCAGCGTGGCGAAATTCTCGGGCGTCATCGCGACATTGGTCTTGCCCCACCAGACGGTGTTCTCGGTCTCGGCGTCGCGGACGATAAACTTGTCATTGGCGCTGCGGCCCGTGTGCTTGCCGGTCGCAACGACCAGTGCGCCGCCCTTGGCCAGCGATCCCTCGCCATTGCGCAGGGCCTCTTCGACCAGGGCTTCGGTGCCCAGATTCCAGTGCTGGTTGTCGGTTGCGGTAATGCCCTGATCGGCAAGCGAAACTTTGGATTTGATGGCCACTGCTGATATTCTCCCAAGTTGGTGCCGCCCCTGGCTGATCTCGCGCCCAACCGCCAGCCTTCGTCAATCCGGGACGACTCACGCAGTCCTTTTCTCGTGATAGGATTGTCCAAGACGTCTGCTGCCATGTCTGTCAATAGCTGCTACCGGTGTCATAACATGGGTGGTGCATTGTTGCCGGTATGCACCCAAAATGCTGCGTTGCGGCATATGCCAGATAGCGGTTTACCCTGCGGTCGTGATATGCGACCGGCAGGGCTTGGTGGTGCAGGAGGATAGGTCCACGCATGGCGGCAGTGATTGCGCTGGTCGATGACGACCGCAACATTCTGACATCGGTATCGATCGCGCTGCAGGCGGAAGGCTTTGTCACGCGGCTCTATTCGGACGGGGAGACGGCGCTCAAGGCGATTGTCGACACGCCGCCCGACCTGTGCCTGTTCGACATCAAGATGCCGCGCATGGACGGGCTGGAGCTGCTGCGCCGGGTGCGCGAGCACAGCGCTGTGCCGGTGATCTTCCTGACCTCAAAGGACGAGGAGCTGGACGAGGCGCTGGGCCTGGCCATGGGGGCGGACGACTATATCACCAAGCCGTTCTCGCAGCGGCTGCTGATCGCGCGGATCAAAGCGATCCTCCGCCGCGCCGAGCTGATGCGGGCGCCCGAGGTGCCCAGCGACGAGCCCGCCGCCGAACCAATCGTGCGCGGTCGGCTCGAAATGGACCCGGCGCGGCACATGGTGGCGTGGGATGGCAAGAAGGTGACGCTGACGGTCACCGAGTTCCTGATCCTGGAGGCGCTGGCTGCGCGGCCCGGTGTCGTCAAGAGCCGCAACCAGCTGATGGACGCGGCCTATCAGGACGATGTCTATGTCGACGACCGCACCATCGACAGCCATATCAAGCGGCTGCGGCGCAAGTTCCGCGAGGTCGATCCCGAATTTTCCGCTATCGATACCCTGTATGGCGCCGGCTACCGTTTCGCAGGAGATTAACCCGTCCGCGCTGCGGCTGGGCTGGACGCGCCGGGTCTCGCTGACCTGGCGCATCCTTGCGGTGAATATATTCGCGGTCGCCATGCTCGGCGGCGGGCTGCTGTATCTGGACAGCTATCGCGAGCAGATCATCCAGGAACGGCTCGAGCAGGAGCAGCAGAGCATCTGGCTGCTCGCGCATGCGATGGAGCGTCTCGACCAGCCGGGCCGCATCGCGATGATCAAGGCGGTTAGCCGACGGTACGACTCGCGCATCCGGCTCTATGAGGCGCGCGGACCTGTCACGCTGGACAGTTTCGCGCTGGCGTCGCCCACCTATCGCCTGCGCGATCCTTCCGAAGAACCCTGGCAGCGCCATGCTGCCCGCTTGCTCGATCAGGGCTTTGACTGGCTGGTCGACGCCAAGCGGGTCGAGCGTTTCGTCGAGCGCCGACCCGATCGGCTGCAGAACTGGCCAGAGGCGATCGAAGCCCAGCGCAGCCAGGCCGCGATCGCCCGGATGCGCTATGCGCCAGATCGCACCCCGATGATCAGCGCGGCGATTGCGCTGCCCCGGGGCGGCGGCGTGCTGCTGACCAGCTACAATGCCCGGGACGTTACCCGGATCGTGCGCGCGGAGCGGTTCAACCTGGCGATGATCGTGCTCGCGACGGCGCTGGTCTCGATCCTGTTTTCCTTGTTCCTGGCGCGGACGATCGTGCAGCCGCTGCGTCGCCTGGCGAGCGCTGCCGTCAGGGTGCGGCTGGGCCGCGCGCGCGAGGTGGTGGTGCCGCGCCTGCCGTCGCGCGGGGACGAGATCGGCCTGCTGGCGCGTTCGCTTTCGGACATGAGCATGGCGCTGCGGATGAAGATCGACGCGACCGAGGCCTTTGCCGCCGATGTCAGCCATGAACTCAAGAACCCGCTGGCTTCGCTGCGCTCTGCGCTCGAGGGGTTGGCGAGCGTGAAGGACGAACGGCTCCGCGAGCAGCTGTTCGAGATTGCGTGCAGCGACGTCCGGCGGCTCGACCGGCTGATCACCGATATCTCCGAGGCGTCGCGCGTCGATGCCCAGCTCACCCGGACCCGGTTCGAGCCGATCGATCTGGGGGAGATGATCGAGAATCTGCTCGAGCTGCGCCGGTCGCGCGGGCTCAACCAGGGGCGCGAGACCGCCTTCGCCCGCCCACGGCGCGGTGTCGCGGTGGTGATGGGCGAGGGAACGCGGTTGGAGCGCGTCATTTCCAACCTGCTCGACAATGCCGTGTCCTTCTCGCCCCCCGGCGGGCTGGTGCGGATCGAGGCGACGCAGATGCGTGGGCGGGTGCTGGTGCGGGTCATCGACGAGGGGCCGGGCGTACCACCGAGCGAGCGCGAGGCGATCTTCCGCCGCTTCCACAGCGCGCGCCCCGAGGGCGAGGAATTCGGCCAGCATAGCGGCCTGGGCCTCGCGATCGCGCGCACCATCGTCGAGGGGCATCACGGGACGATCACGGTCGCCGATCGCGACGACGGGGCGCAGGGTGCGGTGTTCGAGATATGCCTGCCTGCGAAGGATCAGCAGGAACTGCCCATTTCCCCGGCCTGAAACCGGCGCTAACATGCTGCCAATCCGACAGCGGATCAGGGGGAGGGACCATGGCGCAGGGTGACAGGATCACCTATCCGGGGAGCTGCGTCAGCATTGGCGGCGCAGCGCTGCTGATCAGCGGCGAATCGGGCATCGGCAAGTCGGAACTCGCGCTGGCGCTGATCGACCGCGGCGCGCGGCTGATCAGCGACGACCACACGGCGCTGCACCGTGAGGGCAGCCGCATCGTCGCCTCGCCCGCGCCCAATATCGGCGGCATGATCGAGGTGCGTAATCTCGGGCTACTGCCGGTCGAGCCGGGTCCGAACTGCCCGGTAGCCCTGCTGATCGAGCTCAACCGCGCCGCACCGCGATGGATCGAACGCAGCCAGCACCGCATGTTGCTGGGCGTCGAAATACCGGAGATCCTGCTCTCGCCCGACAGCCGGGTCCTGCCGATCAAGGCCGAAATGGCATTGCAAGCCTATGGGATCAAAGGCTAGGTCAGGGTTGGCGCAGCCCGACAGGTGCGCGGCACGCCAGGGGTGGCCAATGACCGATTCCAGTATCGTGCAGGCAGGTTTTCCTGCTGTCGAACCGCACCGCGTCCTGCTGGTCACCGGGCTGTCGGGCGCCGGCAAGACCACTGCGCTCAAGACGCTCGAGGATCTCGGCTGGGAGGCGATCGACAACTTCCCCATCCGGCTGCTGCCGCTGCTGATGGATACGCCGCAGGCGGTTCGCCGCGATGGGCAGGAGCGGCCGCTCGCCATCGGCTTCGACACGCGCACGCGCGGGTTCGATCCGGGATCGATCGTGCGGCAAGTGCGCGATCTGGAAGAGCGGCCCGAATATGCGATCAGCACACTGTTCCTTGATTGCGCGGGGCGCGAGCTGCAGCGGCGCTATGCCGAGACGCGGCGCCGTCACCCGCTGGCGCAGGACCGTTCGGCCGAAGCCGGAATTGCCGAGGAACGCGAATGGCTGCAGCCGCTAAGGCGCTGGGCGGAAAATGTCATCGATACGACCAATCTGGCATTGTCGGACCTGCAGCAGGAAATCCGCAGCCGCTTTGCGCTCGAACAGTCGCCTACCAGCATCATCGTCACCAGCTTCGGCTTTGCGCGCGGCATGCCGCCCAGCGCCGATCTGGTGTTCGACATGCGCTTCCTGCGCAATCCCTATTGGGACCGCTCGCTGCGCGAGATGACAGGACTGGAAGCGCCTGTGGGAGCGTTCATCACCGAAGACCCGGCCTATCAGGGCGCCGTCGACCGGATCGTCGATCTGCTGACCTTCCTGCTGCCGCGCTATCAGGCGGCGGCCAAGGCCTATGTGCACATCGCGATCGGGTGTACCGGTGGGAGACACCGGTCGGTGTTCGTCGCGCAGGAGATCACCAAACGCTTGCAAGCAGCAGGCTTTTGTCCCACTGTCCAGCATCGCAATCTGACGTCACGACCCACGGATGCCATAGAAGAAAGCCCCGCGCCGCCGCCCGCATGAAGGCAGCGCGCCGGGCAGGGGAGAGATCGCTGAAACTGGCGCGGGTCAGGGACAGACGTCGGCAATAGAGACTTCAAGCTACAGAAACTGGTATAAACATCCCCCATGATCGGTCTTATTCTCGTCACCCATGGACGGCTCGCGCAGGAATTTCTGGTCGCGATGGAACATGTGGTGGGCAAGCAGCAGCATATCGAAACCATCGATATCGGCCCCAATGATGACATGGAACAGCGGCGCGCAGATATCGCCGCAGCCATCGCCAGGGTCGATACCGGCAAGGGCGTGATCGTGCTGACCGATCTGTTCGGCGGCACGCCGTCGAACCTTGCCATCTCGCTGCTCGAAGCGGGGCGGGTCGAGGTGATCGCAGGGGTCAACCTGCCGATGCTGATCCGCCTCGAGGGCGCACGCCGGTCGATGAACGTGCGCGATGCGGTCGCCGCTGCGCGCGATGCCGGGCAGAAATATATCAGCGTCGCCTCCGACCTGCTCGGCCAGGAAAGCGCGCAATGAGCGAGCAGACCGTGCAGATCACCAACCAGCGTGGCCTGCACGCCCGGGCGAGCGCCAAGTTCGTCGCCGCCGTCGCGCGCCTGCCCGAAACGGTGAAGGTGCATGTCAGCAAGGACGACAACGAGGTCACCGGCAGCTCGATCATGGGGCTGATGATGCTGGGTGCCGCGCGCGGCGATAGCATCACGATCCGCGTCGAGGGCGAGGGCGAAGAGGCTGCGCTTAAGAAGCTCGTCGGCCTGGTCATGGACGGTTTCGGCGAGGATTGATCCTCGGCCCCTGCGCGCCATGACCCCCAACCGTCTGCTCATCACCGGTTTTTCCAATCCCGCGGTCAAGGCCGCGCGGTCTTTGCGCGAAAAGAAGCATCGCAAGCGCGAGGGACGTTTCCTCGCCGAGGGCCTGCGCTTGCTCACCGAAGCGCGCGAAGTTGGCATTGTTCCCGAAGCGCTGTGGCTGGGCCAGCAGCGCGATCCGCATCCGCTCATCGATGCGCTCGAAGTGGCCGTGGCTGCGCGCGGCGGCACGATCTACGAGACGACGACCGACATCCTCTCCAAGATCAGCGGTAAGGACAACCCGCAGACGGTTCTGGGTGTATTTGAAGACCTGCCGACCTCGCTCGATGCGCTGGACCGCGATCGCTCGGGCATCTGGCTGGTGGCGCAATCGATGCGCGATCCGGGAAATCTGGGCACCATGCTGCGCACCTGCGATGCGGTGGGCGCGGGCGGGCTGATCCTGGTCGATCAGTGCGTCGATCCGTTCTCGGTCGAGGCGGTGCGCGCGAGCATGGGCGCGGTGTTCACCGTTCCGGTGGCGCAGGCCGAATGGGGCGATTTCCTGCGCTGGCTGCGCACCGGGCCGGGTCAGCTCGTCGGCACAAGCCTCAACACCAGTTCCGACTATCGCGGCGCGGATTACGCTGCCCCGTGCTTCCTGCTGATCGGCAACGAGGCGCAGGGGCTTCCGCCCGCCTATGAGGCGGAGTGCGACCTGTTGGTGAAGATCCCGATGCTAGGCAAGGCGGACAGCCTGAACGCCGCCGTCGCCGCCGCGGTCATGGCCTATGAGGTGCTCGCCCGGCAGAGCTGAGCTCCACCGGGCGCGCCCGATCAGTGGCGGAAGTGGCGCATGCCGGTGAACACCATAGCCAGGCCGGCCTCGTCGGCAGCGGCGATCACCTCATCGTCGCGCATAGATCCGCCCGGCTGGATCACCGCCGTCGCGCCCGCCTCGACTGCCGCCAGCAGGCCGTCGGCAAACGGGAAGAACGCGTCCGAGGCGACCGACGAGCCGACGGTGCGCGGCTCTGCCCAGCCATAGGTTTCCGCCGCCTCGCGCGCCTTGGCAGCGGCGATGCGCGCGGAATCGCGGCGGTTCATCTGGCCCGCGCCGATCCCGGCGGTCGCGCCGTCCTTGGCATAGACGATCGCGTTCGACTTGACGTGCTTGGCGACGGTCCAGGCGAACAGGCAGTCGGTCAGTTCCTGCTCGGTCGGCGCGCGCTTGGTGACGACCTTCAGGTCCTCGCGCGCGATGCGGCCATTGTCGCGCGACTGCAGCAGCGCGCCGCCCGCGATCGTGCGCAGCGCGATGCCGCCGCGCGCGGGGTCCCACAGATCGCCGGTCAGGATCAGGCGCAGGTTCTTCTTCTTGGCGAACACCGCCTTGGCCGCATCATCGGCATCGGGCGCGCAGACGACTTCGGTGAAGATGTCGCTGATCGCCTCGGCGGTCGGGCCGTCGAGCGGACGATTGACGGCGATGATGCCGCCAAAGGCCGACACGCTGTCGCATTGCAGCGCTGCCTTGTAGGCGCTGACCAGATCGTCGCCGCTCGCCACGCCGCACGGATTGGCGTGCTTGACGATGACCACGGTCGGCGGGCCGTCGCGGAATTCGGCGACGAGTTCGAGCGCCGCATCGGCATCGTTGAGATTGTTGAAGCTCAGCTCCTTGCCCTGGACCTGGCGATGATCGGCGAGCGACCCGCCCGGCGCGAAGGCGGGCAGATAGAGCGCCGCGCTCTGGTGCGGGTTCTCGCCATAGCGCAGCGCCTGGCCCTTGCGGAACGGCACCGAGAGCTTCTCGGGATACATCTCGCCCTGATCGGCAAAGGCAAACCAGCTGGCGATCATGGCGTCATATTCGGCCGTCGCGGCATAGGCCTTGGCCGCCAGCTTGCGGCGGAAGGCAAGCGTGGTCGCGCCGCCGCTCGCCTGCATCTCCTGCGCCAGCGTCGCATAATCGGCGGGGTCGGTGACGATCGTGACGAAGGCATGGTTCTTGGCGGCAGAGCGCACCATGCTGGGGCCGCCGATATCGATATTCTCGATGATCTCATCGCGCTGGGCGCCCTTGGCGACGGTCGCGGCAAAGGGATAGAGGTTGACCACGACCAGATCGATCGCGCCGATGCCGTGCGCTTCCATCGCCGCGACATGCTCTGCATTGTCGCGCACCGCGAGCAGCCCGCCATGCACCATCGGGTGCAGCGTCTTGACCCGGCCGTCCATCATCTCGGGAAAGTCGGTGATCTCGGAAATGTCGCGCACCGCAAGGCCCGCGTCGCGCAGCGCCTTGGCGGTGCCGCCGGTGGAAATGAGCTCCACGCCATGCGCCGCCAGAGTGGCGCCGAGTTCGGCCAGGCCGCTTTTGTCGGAGACGGAAAGCAGCGCGCGCTTGATCGCAATGTCGGTCACGTGATTATCCCATATGCTTGATAAGCCAGCCGTAATTGCCGCCGCCCACCGATGCGGTGCCGGACAGGACAATTTGCTGGCTGGGCCTGATCTGCCCGTTTTCATCCACCCAGAGGCTTTCCTCGAGCGTTACCTTGCTGGCGGCGGAGCGAAACTGCCACAGCGATCCATCGGCGACACGCAGGAACACGCCCCAGCCATCGGTCGCCAGATGCGCCTCGACATCCACGCCCAGGTGGAAGCGGATCGCAAAGGGCACATCGCCCTGTTTCTGACGGCCGAAGCCACGCCCGAAACCGCTCTTGGCGGCGGGCAGCAGCACGTCCTCGCCGCGCAATTCGCGACCGTCGCTGCGCAGCACGAGCAGGCGGCGGTGGATCAGGCCATAGCGCTTGGCATAGCCATCGTGCGTCATGTCGAGCCGCGCGGCATCATCGCTGTCGCGACGGTCGAGCTCGACCAGACCCACGCCCTTGCCGAGCTGACCTTTGGCCAGCACCGAGGTGCTGTTGGTATCGTCGAGGCACAGGGTCGAATGCGCAGCCGTGGCGCGCAGCCCCGTGGCAAGCTCGGGCGGCATGTCGGGGGCAATCGCACTCGCGCCGCCGCAATTGACGATCAGCCGATACGGGCCGTGGCTCATCTCAAAGGCGAGCGTGGAAGCGCAGCCCATTACCGCGTGCCGCGCCATGGCGGGCGTTCCGGCATCGACCAGCACCACCGTGCGCCCAGCGGGGACGCGCTGATAGCCCCAGTGCCGCGCATCGCGCAGAGGCCGCGCGCGGATGCCGCTCGCGCGGATCAGCGTGGACATGGTCTCGGCAGAGATGCCCGGCGCGCCCTGCCAGCTGCCCAGGCTTCCGTCGTGGTGGGTCAATCCCTGCAACGCCGGCACCGCGCGGCTCAGCGCCAGTTCGACAATCGGCGAAAGCAGCTCGCCGCGTGCAGCATAGACCGCGCGCAGCATGGACAGCACCGTGATCGCTTCGATCTGCGCCAGCGGCGAGCGTGACAGGGCACCGCCATCCTCGCCCATGAACCCTTCGATCGCGCGCTTCAGCCCGGCCTCACCGAAAATGCGGCGCGGCTCGCCATCGGGCAGCAGCAGTGCGGCACCGACCACGCCGGCCCAGGCCGTGACCCGTGCGAGGCCTTCCGGCGCCTTGTCGGCCACATGGTCGAGATGCCGCGCGGTGCTGGCGAAATTGCGCAGCACCCGCGAGCGATAGACAAGATCACTGCTCGACAGGATCAGCGGCGCATGTGCGGCGCAATTGAGCATGCGGCGCGCGGCCAGATCGGCGCGCCAGGCGGGATCGGCGACCGTCTCGAGATTGGCATCAAGCCACTGGTCGACCAGCTTCTCGGCGATCGGCACGCAGGTTTCGCGCGGTGCCGCTGCGGCCAGATCGCGCAGCCAGGCAAAGCTGTGAATGTAATCGAGCGCCTCGGGCGGCGCCTGGAGCGTCGCGAAGTTGAGCTTGGCAAATTCGATCCGCTGGCCCGCAACCTGAAAGAAGCCGGCGCGAATGGCCTTGCCGCGCCGCGCATCGCCGGGAAACGGATCGTCGGGCGCGGCCAGCAGCCGCAGCGGCGAGCGACCCTTGAGCCGCAGCTTGTGCAGCGGCGTGCGCCAGGTCATCCGATAGAAATAATGGACGATGCTTTCGGTCAGCGACAGGCCGCGATCATTTTCCACCCGCACGAGCTGCTTGCGTGCCGATTGCGGGCTGTCCTCGATCAGGTCGGGGCGGGATTCGAGGTCCGCGCCGATCAGCGGCAGGCGGCGTTCTTCCTCACTTGCCTGGGCTGCGCGGGCGCCTGTCCGGCGGCTCTCGGACAGGACATCGCTCATTGGCCCTTCAGCTCCCGAATGTTGGCGGCATACCGATCGGGCCCGCCCTTGAAGCTCGCCGTGCCCGCGACTAGCACGTTCGCCCCGGCATCCACCGCCTGGGGCGCGGTGATGGTATCGATGCCACCATCGACCTCCAAATCGATCGCGCGGCCCGATTTGGCGATCATCTTCGCGATCGCCTCGATCTTGCGCAGCTGGCTGGAGATGAAGCTCTGCCCGCCAAAGCCGGGATTGACGCTCATCACCAGCACAAGGTCGACTTCGTCGATCAGATAGTCGAGCATCTTGGCCGGGGTTGCGGGGTTGAGCACTACGCCCGCCTTCTTGCCCAGCGACTTGATGAGCTGCACCGTGCGGTGGACATGCGGCCCCGCCTCGGGGTGCACGGTGATGATGTCCGCGCCGGCATCGGCGAACGCCTGCACATATATGTCGACCGGCGAAATCATCAGATGCACGTCGAACGGCTTGGTCGTGTGCGGACGCAGCGCCTTCACCACCGCCGGGCCGATGGTGATATTGGGCACGAAATGCCCGTCCATCACGTCGATGTGAATCCAGTCCGCGCCCGCCGAGTCGATCGCGCGCACTTCCTCGCCCAGACGCGCGAAATCGGCGGACAGGATCGACGGAGCTATCAATGGGGGCTGCGGCATAGGCCTAGCCGCTTAAACCTCAACATCTTGTGGAGCAAGGCGCTTTGCGGCGCTTTTCCACATGATTTGGCCCAGAGCCGGACAGTCAGGCCTGATGGCGCAATCGGGCCATGAAAAAGCCGTCGAGCCCGCCCGCGTCCGCCAGCATGCCGGGCAGGGTGCGCACCTGGCCCAGAGCATCGGGGGCGATGCCAGAGGGAAGCTCATCGGTGACAACGGGATCGATCGTGTAACGGCTGTCATCGGCAAGGAACCGGGCAATTACATCCTCGCCCTCGGCCCTTTCGAGCGAGCAGACCGCATAGACGAGAACGCCGCCGGGCTTCACCCAGTTCGATGCCCGTTCCAGCAGCAGCAATTGCTGCTGCGCGCGGTCCTCGATATGGCGCGCGCCGATGCGATAGAGCACGTCGGGATGGCGGCGGAAAATGCCGGTGGCGCTGCACGGCGCATCGAGCAGTACGGCATCGGCCTGGTCGTCGGGCCGCCATTCGAGCAGATTGTCGGTAATCGTTGCCGCATCGAGGCCGGTGCGCTTAAGATTCTGGCGCAGGCGCTTCAACCGCTTTTCCGAATTGTCGAGTGCGGTCACCTGCCAACCGGCAGCGGCGAGCTGCATCGTCTTGCCGCCCGGTGCCGCGCAAAGATCGAGCACGCTGCGACCATTGCCCTTACCGAGCAGTCGCGCCGGCAGGCTGGCGGCGAGATCCTGCACCCACCAGTCGCCCGATTCGAACCCGTCGATCTGCTCGATCGCTCCCGCGCGGGGCAGACGGACATGGCCGGGCGCGAGCGAGGTGCCGCCAAGCTGCGCGGCGGTGGCGGCAGTCGCGGATGCGTCGGCGAGGCTGAGGTCGAGTGGCGGAGGGCTGCCCAGCGCGGCACTCGCGGCCTCGGCCATCGCCTCGCCCCAGAGCGCGGTCCAGCGGTTGGCGGTGGCGGGCGGCAGCTCGGGCGCAGGCAGGGCAACGCCTGCGCGCATCAGGCTGCCGAACACGCCATGCGCCAGCTTGCGCGGACCGCCCTGCAGCAGCGGCAGCGCGGTCGCGATCGTCGCATGCGGCGGAGTTTCGAGCGCCAGCGTCTGCGCGAGCATGATCCGCAGCACCATCCGCGCCTTGGCGTCGTCGGCCAGTGGCAGCCGGGTCATGCTGTCGATCAGCAGGTCCAGCCCCGGCAGATGGCGGAGCACCTCGCCCGCGATCGCCATGGCGAGCGCGCGGTCGGACCGATCCTCGATCCCCTGACAGGCCGCGTGCTGCGCGACATCGAGCGACTCCCCGCGGCGCATCACCGCATCGAGCATCTTGAGCGCGGCACGGCGGGCAGGAAGGCCCGGGGTGTCGTCGGCGGGGGAGGGACGGTTGTTCATGCGCGGGCGTTAGGCTGACACGCTGAACAAATCAAATCCTCCCACAGCTTGCTGGGAGAGGGGGACCGCCCGCGCAGCGGGTGGTGGAGGGGCAGCGGGTTCTTACACTGCCTGAGCGATAGAGCTATCCCGCTTCCCCTCCACCCCCGACCTGCGGTCGGCGGTCCCCATCCCCGAGACAAGCTCGAGGACGATTTTGAACGAACTATTGATCTCTCCTCCCGCGCGCGGGAGGAGAGAGTAAAGCTCACCCCCGTCCGAGCGGATCGAGCGCGCTGCCGCGGCGGGGTGGGGGCGGGGCGCTGCCTTGTTCGCGGGCGATCGCCTCCAGCGCGGCGATGCGGTCGCCGGTATCGGGATGCGTCGAGAACAATGCGCGCACGCCCGAGGGCACGATGTACAGCTGCGCAGCGGCCGGGTTGCGCTCGACCACCGGATTGGGAATCCGCTGCGCCTGGTTCGAGATGCGCGCCAGCGCCGATGCCAGCGCGAGCGGCTTGCCGCTGATCTCCGCACCGCCGCGGTCCGCGCCGAATTCGCGCGTTCGGCTGATCGCCATCTGCACGATCATCGCGGCAAAGGGCGCGACGAACACCGCCAGCATCGCCGCCCAGGGGTTGCGATTGTCGTCGCGGAAGAACAGGCCAAAATTAGCCAGCATAGAGACGGCACCCGCGATCGTCGCGACCATGGTCATGATCAGCGTGTCGCGGTTCTTCACATGCGCGAGTTCGTGCGCCATCACGCCTTCGATCTCGTCGCGGCTCAGCATCTGCAGCAGGCCCGTGGTCGCAGCCACGGCAGCATTCTCGGGATTGCGGCCCGTCGCGAAGGCGTTGGGCGCGGCCTGATCGATGACATAGACCCGCGGCATCGGCAGACCGCCGCGCTGCGCCAACCGCGCGACCAGATTGTAGAAATCCGGGTGGCTCTCAGCGCTCACCTCGACCGCATTGTGCATCTTGAGCACGATCTTGTCGGCGTTCCAGAAGGTGAACAGGTTCATGCCGGCCGCGAACAGCAGTGCGATGACCGCGCCGCCCGATCCACCCAGCGTATAGCCCAGAGCCATGAACAGCGCGGTGAGCGCTGCCAGCAGCATGGTGGTCTTCAATCCGTTCATCTCGGTTCAAAATCCTTGTCTGACATTGCATGCCCGGCGCTTCACATCGCGCCCGGCACGCCCCATATGCCCGGACGAAATGTAGGAATGCCGCGCCGGTTTTCAATTGATCGGCCGGCCCAGCCCAAGGGACGCAGCATGCCAGATACCCCCCGCGCGACGCGCCGCCCCGACCATGTCAAGCCGCCCGCGCATTGGGGCAAATCGCCGCCGGTGCCGGTGCCGCAGCCGATCGCCGAGCGTGATGCCGAGGAGGCGGCCAAGGGGCCGACCCGTTTCGGCGACTGGGAGCACAAGGGCATCGCGATCGACTTCTGATGATGTGTCACCGGCGATGACACGACTTTTCAACCTTTGCGCCGCGTGCTATTGACACGATTGTCAGTGAGAGGGCGAGAAAGGTTGACCATGTCCGAGCCGATATTCCGTCATCCCGAGCGGCCCGTGCCGAAGTTCCGCCCGTTCCGGGCCATGCACCATTTTCGCAAGCTGATTGCGGACAAGGAAGATACCGAGCAGGTCTTCCACATCTTTCAGTGCCTGCCGCGGCTGAAGCTGGTCGATGAGATCCGCGCCTTCGTGTACAGCGATTTCGGGCGCCAGTTGCGGATGACCGAACCCTATCTGCCCGACATTCTTGACGATCACGCCCGGCTGCGTGCGATGCCCAAGGGCAGCGTCGCGCATGCCTATGTCGATTTCATGGAGCGCGAAGGGCTGTCCGCTGCCGGGCTGGTCGCGGAATATGACCGGTTCCAAGGCAACCGCCGCTATGGCGACATGGTCGAATGGTATGTCAACCGGCTGCGCGACACGCATGATCTGTTGCACGTTCTCACCGGCTATGGCCGCGACGCGCTGGGCGAGGCCTCGGTGCTGGCGTTCACCTATGGCCAGAATCCATCGCCGGGCAACATCTTCATCGCCTATATGGCCGCGCTCAACATCACGCGGACCGTCCGCAGCGATGCGCCGGTGCTGAAGGCTGTCGGGGAAGCCAAGAGGCTGGGCAAGGCGTGTCCCCGCATCGCCGAGCAGTCGATGCTCTCGCTGCTTGCCGAGCCGCTGGTTGCAGCGCGCAAGCGGCTGAACATCGATGAGCCGCGATATTACGCCCTGGCGCACGAGCGGCTGCGCGCGCGCGGCATCGATCCCTATAATCTGCTCGGCAATCCTCAGCCCGCCTGACGGCCAGCCAGCCTGAAGGTCAGTCAGCCAGCGAACGCATCGCCGTCAGCACCCGCTCGGCCCATTCGGGACGGCAGATCAGCAGGTCGGGCATGTAGGTATCCGGCTGATTATAGACCAACGGCGCGCCATCAGCGCGGCTGACGTGCAGACCGTGCGCCGCAGCAACAGCAACCGGCGCGCAACTGTCCCATTCATATTGCCCGCCGGTGTGCAGATAAATCTCCGCCTCGCCACGCACCACGGCCATCGCCTTGGCGCCGGCGCTGCCCATAGGCACCAGCTCGGCGCCCAGCAGTTCGGCGACGGCCAGTGCTTCCCTGGCCGGGCGCGATCGGCTCACCAACATGCGCGGGATCGGCGCGCCGGGTGGCAGGGGCTGCGGCTGGTCGGACCGAAGCACCAGATCGAGCCCGGGCAAGGCCACTGCGCCGATCGTGGCGACGCCGTCGATCGCCAGTGCGACATGCACCGCCCAGTCGCAGCGCGCCTCGCCAAATTCGCGCGTGCCGTCGACCGGATCGACGATCCAAACGCGGCTCTTGCTCAGCCGTGCGGGATTGTCCTTTTCTTCCTCGCTCAGCAGCCCGTCGTCCGGACGTTCGCGGCGTAGCGCCTCGCACAGAAAGGCATTGGCGGCAGCATCACCCGCCTTGCCGAGCGATTGGCCTTCCAGCCCGCTCGACATCCGTACCGCCAGCAGCGTCTGCCCGGCAGCATGCGCTAGGTGCGCGGCAAGCTCTGCGTCGTTCATGCTCATTTCAGCGGCATCAGCTGGCGGACGATATGCTCGGCCGCCTCTTCTGGCGTCATCTCGACCGTGTTGACTCGGATGTCCGGATCCTCGGGCGGCTCGTAGGGGCTGTCGATCCCGGTAAAGTTCTTCAGCACACCCGAACGGGCCTTCTTGTACAGCCCCTTCACATCGCGCGCCTCGGCCACCTCGAGCGGGGTGTCGACGAAGATCTCGACGAATTCGCCCTCGGGCAGCATCTTTCGGACCATCTCGCGCTCGGCGCGGAACGGGCTGATGAACGCGGTCAGCACGATCAGGCCCGCATCGGCCATCAGCTTGGCCACCTCGCCGACGCGCCGGATATTCTCGATCCGGTCAGCTTCGGTAAAGCCGAGATCACGGTTCAAGCCATGGCGGACATTGTCGCCATCGAGCAGGAAGGTGTGGCGGTTCATCAGGTTGAGCCGCTTTTCCACCTCGTTGGCGATGGTCGACTTGCCCGAACCCGACAGCCCGGTGAACCATAGCACCTTGGGCTTCTGGTTCTTGAGGCTCGCATGCACTTCGCGCGTGATATCGGTCGCCTGCCAGTGCACGTTCTGCGCGCGACGCAGCGCGAAATGCAGCATGCCGGCACCGACGGTGCGGTTGGTGATCTTGTCGATCAGGATGAAGCCGCCCAGCGTCCGGCTGTCGGCATAGGGTTCGAACACCAGCGGCTTGTCGGTCGCGATCTCGGCAACGCCGATCGCATTCAGCTCCAGTGTCTTGCAGGCGAGATGCTCGAGCGTGTTGACGTTCACGGTATATTTGGGCTGCTGCACCGTGACCGACACGATCTGCGTGCCGAGCTTGAGCCAATAGGAGCGGCCGACGAGCATGGCATCGTCGTCCATCCACACGATCGTCGCCTCGAACTGGTCGGCGGCCTGGGGCGGCTGGTCGGCCGTCGCGATCACGTCGCCGCGCGAGCAATCGATCTCGTCGGCGAGGCAGATCGTCACCGATTGACCCGCCACGGCCAGCTCGACATCGCCGTCGAGCGTGACGATGCGGCTGACCGTGCTGGTCTTGCCCGAGGGCAGCACGCGCACGGCATCGCCCGGCTCCACCGTGCCGCCTGCGATCAGTCCGGAAAAGCCGCGGAAATCGAGGTTCGGACGGTTGACCCATTGCACCGGCATGCGGAAGGGCCTGGCCTGATCGGTCGGCGTGTCGACCTCGACCGTTTCGAGGTGCTCGACCAGACTGGGCCCTGAATACCAGGGCGTGTTGGGCGAGGGCGCGGTGATGTTGTCGCCCTTGAAGCCGCTGATCGGCATCGCGACGAATTCGGCAATTCCGATGCTCGCGGCGAACTCCCGATATTCCGCTACGATCTCGTCGAAACGCGCCTGACTGTAGTCGACCAGATCCATCTTGTTCACCGCCAGCAAGATATGGCGGATGCCGATGAGATGCGCGAGGTAGCTGTGCCGCCGCGTCTGCGTCAGTACGCCCTTGCGCGCGTCGATCAGGATGACGGCAAGGTCGGCGGTGGAGGCACCGGTGACCATGTTGCGCGTGTACTGCTCGTGCCCCGGCGTGTCGGCGACGATGAACTTGCGCTTTTCGGTCGAGAAGAAGCGATAGGCGACATCGATGGTGATGCCCTGTTCGCGTTCGGCCGCGAGGCCATCGACGAGCAGCGCGAAGTCAATCTCCGCCCCTTGCGTGCCGACGCGCTTGCTGTCTGCTTCCAGCGCGGCCAGCTGATCCTCGAAGATCATCTTGCTGTCATAGAGCAGCCGCCCGATCAGCGTGGACTTGCCGTCGTCCACCGACCCGCAGGTGATGAAGCGCAGCATCGTCTTGTGCTGGTGCTTGTCGAGATAGGCGAGGATGTCCTCGGCGATCAGGGCTTCGGTCTGATAGACGGGGGTCTGGTCGACGGGTTCCATCAGAAATAGCCCTCCTGCTTCTTCTTCTCCATGCCCGCGCCGCCCGCGTCCTTGTCGATCACGCGGCCTTGGCGTTCGGACGTGGTGGTGAGCAGCGTCTCCTGGATCACCTCGGGCAGGGTGCTCGCAGTGCTTTCGACCGCGCCGGTCAGCGGGAAGCAGCCGAGGGTACGGAAGCGGATCGATCGATTGGTGATCTCGGGCCGATAGCCCAGCACCTTTTCCAGCCTTGGTATGTCATCGGCCATGAACAGCTGCCCCTCCCATTCGAAAGTGGGGCGGACCTTGGCGAAATAGAGCGGCACGATCGGCACGGCATTGAGCTGGATATACTGCCAGATATCGAGCTCGGTCCAGTTGCTGATCGGGAAGACGCGAATGCTCTCACCCTTGTTCTTGCGCGCGTTATAAAGGTTCCAGAGCTCCGGGCGCTGGTTCTTCGGGTCCCAGCCATGGCTCGCGGTGCGGAACGAGAAGATGCGCTCCTTGGCACGGCTCTTTTCCTCGTCGCGCCGCGCGCCGCCGAACGCCGCATCGAAGCCGTAGAGGTCCAGCGCCTGCTTCAGCCCCTCGGTCTTCCACATGTCGGTGTGCAGTGGGCCGTGGTCGAACGGATTGATACCGCGGTCCGCTGCTTCGGGGTTCTGATAGACCAGCAGTTCCATGCCGCTTTCGCGCGCCATGGTGTCGCGAAGCTTGTACATGTCCTGGAACTTCCAGGTCGTATCGACATGCAGCAGCGGGAAGGGCGGGGGCGACGGGAAGAAGGCCTTGCGCGCGAGATGCAGCATCACCGCGCTGTCCTTGCCCACCGAATAGAGCATTACCGGCTTTTCCGCCTGCGTCACCACTTCGCGCATGATGTGGATCGCTTCGGCCTCGAGGCGCTCGATATGGGTGAGGGTGCGGGTCATCGGGATAGCTCCGTTTTGGGATGCAGCGCACATGGCATAACGGACAATGGCTTGAACCTCCCAAATGGGAGGGTATAGCAGATCCATGCGTTTCGACCCCGGCCTGCTCGAATCCCTGCACGAGGGCATGTTCCAGACACCTTTGTGGGACGACTTTCTTCGACGGCTGCGCGCCAGCACCGGTTCGGCCATGACGTTGCTCGCCATCCGCCCCAAGGGACAGAGCGATGTCGCGGAGTTGGTGGCAGGCGATGGTCCTGCGGGCGCTGCCCGGCGATTGCTCGTCGGCGGACAGATGCGCGAGGGGCGCGGCTATGCTCTCGAGGAGCTTATCGAACACGCGGCTGCGGCCGATCATGAGGCGCTGGCGGATGCCCGGATCAGGGCCCTGCGCGCGGTGCGCGTCACCGAGCCGAGCGGGGTGGATGCCTGGCTCGCCTGCGCCGGGGGCTCTGCGCTCGGCTCTTCGGCAGGTGCGCTCATCCTGGCGCTTGCACCGCATCTGCGAATCGCGCTGCGCAGCTTTGCGGCGCTCGAACGCGAACGCTTCCGCTCGGCTGTCACGGGCGAGGCTTTCAACCGCCTCAATATTGGCTGGCTGACGCTCGACACGCAGGGCCGCATCGTCGAAGCCAGCGAAAATGCCGGGCTGATGTTCCAATGGGGCAGCCTGCTGAGGCGCGGGCGTTATGACCGGCTGGTGCCTGCCGACCCGGCGGTGGACCGTCAGCTTGCCGGTTATCTCAAGCAGGTCGCCGCCGGGCGGTCCGTGCGTCCGCTGGCGATCAATCTCAGCCGGGACCCGTGGCTCGACATGCTGGTGGCACCGCTGCAGGGCGACACGATCTCGGGCCATCGCTCGGCCAGCGTGATCGTCTATGTCAGCGGCGACCGGCGCAGCCAGGCCGATCGCTGCGAACAGCTGGTCGACATGTTCGGCCTGTTGCCCAGCGAGGCGCGGCTGGCCTGGCTGCTCGCCCAGGCGACCAGCATCAGGGACGCGGCCGCGACGCTCGGGCTGAGCGAGGAAACCGCGCGCAACTATTCGAAGAAGATCTATGCCAAGACCGGCGCCAGTGGCCATGCAGAGCTGGTGCGCGTGATCATGACCAGCGTGCTGGCGCTGAGCTGAATGCCAGCCTTGCCGTGAGCGTTACATTTCATCGCAAATCGAAGCGCCGGGGCATTGACCACCATGCAATAGTATCACATGCAAGCAGCCTGATCGTTCAGGGGCGATAACGCCCTGAAAAGGGGGTTGTCTTGCGCCGTTTTTCCGCCGTTTCCGCTTCGCTGCTCGCGCTCGCCATCGGTGCGGCTTCTACAGCTGCCATTGCCAGCCCGGTCGAGCAGACCAAGGGCAGCTACGAGGACAAGTTCCGCCAGCTCGAGGGCGAGGAATGGCCGACTCCGACCGATTATCGCAACGCTTCGGGCGCGCCGGGCTATCGCTACTGGCAGCAAAAGGTCGATTATGACGTCCAGGCGCGGCTCGACGAGGCGAAGCGCACGGTCAGCGGCAGCCAGACGGTGCGCTATGTCAACAATTCGCCCGATGCGTTGCCTTATCTCTGGCTGCTGCTCGATCAGAACCAGTACAAGCGCGATTCGATCGAGGCGATGACCGAAACGGTCTCGGGCGACAAGATCAGCCTCGCCGAAGTCCGCCGGCTCAAGCGCCTGAAGGAATGGGAGGGCGGCTTTACCATCACCGCCGTGCGCGATGCCAGCGGCAAGGCGCTGCCCTTCACCGTGGTCGACAGCCTGCTGCGTATCGATTTGTCCCAGGCGGTCGCGCCAAATGGCGGCGAGACCAGCTTCTCGATCGAATGGTCGTTCCCGATGGCCGAGAACAAGGTCGTCGGCGGGCGATCGGGCTATGAGTGCTTCACCCAGCCGGGCGAGGACGGCAACTGCATCTTCGAAGGCGCGCAATGGTTCCCGCGGCTTGCGGTCTATTCGGACTATGAGGGCTGGCACAACAAGGCGTTTCTCGGCTCGGGCGAGTTCACGCTCGAATTCGGCGACTATCGCGTCGCGCTGACCGTGCCCGCCGACCATGTGGTGGCGGCGACCGGCGTGCTGCAGAACCCCGACCAGGCGCTGAGCGCGGCACAGCGCCAGCGGCTCGAACAGGCCAAGTCGGCCACCAGCCCGGTCTATGTCGTCACTCCCCAAGAGGCGGTGGCGGCCGAGCGCGGCAAGGCTTCGGGCGAGAAGACCTGGGTGTTTTCCGCCACCAATGTCCGCGATTTCGGCTGGGCGAGTTCGCGCAAGTTCGCCTGGGACGCGATGGGCGTGAAACAGGATTATGCCGATCAGCCGTTGGTCATGGCGATGAGCTTCTTCCCCAAGGAAGCCCGGCCGCTCTGGGATGCTTATTCGACCAAGGCGATCGCGCACACCATCGACGTCTATGGCAAGTTCGCCTTCCCCTATCCCTATCCCGTGGCGCAGTCGGTCAACGGGCCGGTCGGCGGGATGGAATATCCGATGATCACCTTTAACGGCCCGCGCCCGGTGAAGGACAAGAAGACCGGCAACCTCACCTATACCGAGCGCGCCAAATACGGGCTGATCGGCGTGGTGATCCACGAGATCGGCCACAACTGGTTCCCGATGATCGTCAATTCCGACGAGCGGCAATGGACCTGGATGGACGAGGGGCTGAACACCTTCTTGCAGTTCCAGGCCGAGCGGTTGTGGGACAAGGACTATCCGGCGCGGCGCGGCGAGCCCAAGGATATCGCCGAGTACATGCTCTCGACCAACCAGATGCCGCTGATGACGCAGTCGGATTCGGTGCTGCAATTCGGTGCCAACGGGTACGGCAAGCCGGCCACCGCGCTGACGATCCTGCGCGAGACGGTGCTGGGCCGCGAACTGTTCGACCGCGCCTTCCGCGAATATGCCAACCGCTGGCGGTTCAAGCACCCGACGCCGTACGACTTCTTCCGCACGATGGAGGAAAGCTCGGGCGTCGATCTCGACTGGTTCTGGCGCGGATGGTTCTATTCGACCGACCATGTCGATATCGCGCTCGACAAGGTGGTGCGCGCGACGCTCGAACCTGCCGATGCGACTGCCGCTGCGGCCGAGCGCAAGAAGCGGCGCGATGCCGAGCCGGGATCGCTCACCGCCGCGCGCAATGCCGGGCAGCAGACGGTGGTCGAGCGCGATCCTTCCACGCGCGATTTCTACGACAGCATCGACCCGCTCGACGCCACCGCCGCCGACAAGCGCAAGGCGGCGGAGGCCTTTGCCGACCTGACCGCGGAGGAAAGGGCAGCACGCCAGGTGACCGACAATTTCTATCGCTTCAGCTTCTCCAATCGCGGTGGCCTCGTCATGCCGGTGATCCTCAAGATGGATTTCTCCGACGGCACCAGCGAGACCGCGCGCATCCCGGCAGAGGTCTGGCGCTACAACCAAAAGGCGGTGACCTGGCAGTTCGTGACCCCCAAGACGCTGACCCGCGCCGAGATCGATCCGCTCTGGGAAACCGCCGATGCCGACCGGTCGAACAATGTCTACACCGGCCAGATCGACCCCAAGACGCTGGGCATCGAGACGCCTGAGGAAACCAAGAACCGGATGAAGGATTCGGACGTCAAGGTGCAGCCCGATTCGCTGCGCACCTTCGGCGCGCCGAAATGATGCGGCGTTTCTCTGCCATCTTGGCGGCGGTAGCGAGCCTGATGCTCGCCCCGCAGGCAGGCGCGCATCGCGGGCACGATGCGATGAGCGTCGTGACGCTCGAACCCGATGGCAAGGTGACCGTGTCGCACCGGTTCGAGGCGCATGATCTCGAACCCGCGCTGGCCGAGATCGCGCCGAACGCGCAGACCAGCCTCGACGATCCCGATGCGATTGCCGAGCTGAAGACCTATCTGCTCGCGCATTTCAAACTGCGCGCCGACGGGCAGGAGGTGCCGCTGGCGGTATCGTCCGTCGATATCGGCGTGCGCGAGGTGCGGATGAACTATGCGGGGCAGGTGAAGGGCCGTCCCAGGGCGGTCGCGATCCAGACCACCATCCTGCGCGACATCTATCCGCGCCAGGTCAATCAGGTCGAGGTCAAGCGCGGTACATTCGCGCGGACGCTGCGCTTCGGTGGCGACGAGGTCCAGACGGTCGCGCTGCCCTGACAGGTCATGCCCCGGTGGCCATGCGACCACCGGGGAGGCATGACCTTCTGGATGCCGTTCAGGCTCATCCGCGCTCGGGTGTACGTCCCTTGGGGTCGTGCCAGCGCAGCGACGGATCGTTCATGAAATCCTCGAGCGGCGTGTGGGTGAGGTGGTTGGTATAGTTGCTGATCACCTTGGCGGCGATGATCGTCACCACCTCGAGCACCTGTGCCTTGCTGAACCCGGCAGCAAGGAACGCATCGACGGCGGCGTCGCCGGCAAAGCCGCGCTGCTCTGCTACCGTTTCGGCGAAGGCACGCAGCGCCTGCAGCCGGGGATCGGCGATCGGCTGGACGCTGCGGATCGCCTGGATGACATCTTCGGGCACGCCGGCCTTGCGCGAGAGGAAAGTATGGCCCGAAGCGCAATATTCGCAGCCGTGGAAGACGTTGATCGCCTGATAGACCACCTGCTGTTCGGCGGGGTTCAGCGTCGCTTCGCCCGCGATCAGGCCAAACAGGTCGTCATAGGCCTTCAGCGCCACCGGGCTTTCGGCGAGCGTCGCCTGCAGCTTGGGGATGAAGCCCCAGCCTTTCTTGACCGCAGCCAGGCGGTCCTTCGATCCTTCGGGGGCGGTGTCGATGCTGTGAATGGTGAACGTGGTCATGTCCCTGTCTCCTTCTGGCCGGGCCGTCGGTGGCTGCGGTCGAAAGAGGAATTAGGCCATTCCTGATTCTTGTAGTAGATAGGTATGGGAGCTAACATCCATTCCTGAAGGGAATGAGTTATGGACCGGCTTCAGGCGATGCGCCATTTCGTGACGGTGGTCGATTGCGGCTCGTTCTCGGCCGCCGCGCGCCAGTTGCGCATCGGCCAGCCTGCGCTGTCCAAGTCGGTCGCGCTGCTGGAAGACCGGCTCGGCATAAGGCTGATCGTGCGCAGCACCCGAAGCCACAGCCTCACCGAAGCCGGCCAGCGTTTCTATGACGGCGCTCGCCTGGCGCTCGACGAAGCCGATGCCGCCGAAGCCGCTGCGCGCGACGAGGCCGGATCGCTGAGCGGCAGCCTGCGCATCGCCGCCCCGCCGGTCTATGCCAGCCAGGTGATGATCCCCCTGCTGCCCGAGTTCCAGACGCTGCATCCCGACATCCGCATCGAGCTGATCCTCGATGATCGCCGCGTCGATCTGGTCGAGGAGGGGGTGGACCTGGCGCTGCGCACCGGCCAGCTCGGCGATAGTAGCCTGCTCGCGCGCCGGATCGACAGCGCAAGCCGGATGCTGGTGGCGACGCCGGGCTATCTGGCCGCGCACGGCACGCCAGCGCATCCCGCCGATCTGGTGCGGCACCGGATCATCAGCTTCACGTCTTTCGACAGTCGCGAGGCCTGGACCTTCGAAAAGGTTGGCGAGCGCTGCTCGGCCTATCCCGCCGATCCGATCCTGCGGGTAAACTCTGCCGAAGGACTGCGCGCAGCGGTGCTGGCGGGGATGGGGATCGCGATGGTCACCAACCGCATGGTGGGGGCCAGTCTGGCGATGGGCGAACTGGTCCCGCTGCTGCCCGGCTGGACCTTGGGGGGCAACGATATCTGGGTGATCTTTCCCGAGGGCAGGCGGGTGCGTCCGCGCGCGCGGCTGTTTGCGGACTGGCTGGCCGGCGCGGTTGCCGGGCTCGGCTAATCCCCCAGCGCCGTGAAGCGGAAGTCGCGGAACTTCGCCTCGCCGGGGCCGGCGGCATAGAGCCCTGGGCGGAGCATCAGGAAGCCGCCGCGGACATTGTGGTGATAGCCCGAGACTTCCATGCCCCGGTCGAATTTCAGCCAGGTCCTGCCGTCATCGCCCGAGGTGTGGAAGCTCACGATATGCTTCCGGTTGGTCACCCGGATGCGCATGCGGCGGCCGTGCGGGTTGGCGGGACGCCCGCGCTCGATGCCGTACTGGTGAGTCACGAAGCGCTCGGCATCGAAGCCGAGCCCCGCATAGAGCTTGTCGTCATAGAACAGCACCAGTCCCGCCGTGCCGCCCGGGGCAAGCTCGATATCGCATTCGAACCGGTACGAAGTGTCGCCCGCGATCACCAGCAGCGGTGATCCGGTAGAGGGGGCGAGGCCCTTGCCCTTGAGAAACAGCGTGTTGTCCGCGACGCGGGCGCGGCTGCTCTCGTCCGGGTCGGGGCGGAAGAACGACCATTTGGTGCCGAGCGCGAGCGTGCCGAAATCGTCAGACAGCGCCATGCCGTGCGGCAGAGCCTCGCCACCCCCGGGTTTGGCAATCGGTGCGGACAGGTCACCGCCGGTCATGCGGAACCAGCCGTCGGGCGTGAATTCGACCGGATCGAGCAGGCACTGACGGCCCAGCGTCCAATAGCCGTTCTCGAACCCGTGATACAGGCTCCACCAGCTTTTGTCCGGTGCCTGGACCAGGCTGGCATGACCACGCGACCACCACGCCTCGCGGATGTCGGTCGTGCGCACCAGCGGGTTGTCGGGGTGCTGCTCCCACGGGCCGTGGATCGAACGCGAGCGGGCTGCGATCACCATATGGCCCGTGGGAGGCCCCGCTGTCCCTCCGACAGCGGTAATCATGTAGAACCAATTGCCAATATGGTGAATCTTCGGTCCCTCGGGTGCGAAGCCCTCGACATCCCATTCCTCGGGATAGCGCCATGGATCGTAGACATGCTCGACCTCGCCGATGACGCGCATACCGTCATCGGATAGCCGCACCCGGTCGCCGCCCGAGAGGAACAGCCAGCGCGATCCGTCCTCGCCCACCGCATGGCAGGGGTCGATATGCTTGTGCAGACCCAGCGGCACGGGATCGGACCACGGGCCGTCGATATGGTCGGCCCAGATCACGTAGATGTCGTTCTGCGGGCTGGCCTTGACCGGAATGTAGAGGAAGTAGCGGCCCTTGTGCTTTTCAAGGCTGACCGCCCAGACCGATCCGATATTGCGGGTCAGCGCCGGCTTTCGGGGCTGCCAGTTCACCAGATCGCGCGAATGCCAGATCAGCAGGCCGGGATAGGATTCGAAGCTCGAAAAGGTGAGGTAATAATCCTCGCCGTCCTTGAGGATGGCAGGGTCGGGCCGGTCGCCCGAAAGCACCGGGTTGAGAAAGCGGCCATCGCTAAGATCGGCAATCCGCTGATGGTCCAGACCCCGGCGCCAGCCTGGGGAGGGTTTCGGCGCCGGGGAGGGGCTTGCGGGCAGAGATGTTGCAAGCCCCAATGTCGAAAGCGCACCCGCGGCCATCACGCCGCGGCGGCTGAATTTCAGCGAGCGGCGGGTCATAGCGCCAAGCCCGTGGTCCGCGCCCAGGCGCGCCACAATTCGGGCCAGGCCTCGACCGGCTTGCCGATGGCCTTGCGCAGCCCGAACCCGTGCCCGCCATGTTCGAACAGATGCGTCTCGACGCGCACGCCCTTGTCCTTCAGCGCCGCGCGCAGCAGCAATGCGTTGTTGACCGGCACCACCTCGTCATCCTCGGCATGCAGCAGGAAGAAGGGCGGGGCGTTGGTCGGCACGTTGCGATGCGGCGAATGCGCGGCTTCGAGCGCTGGCGTCGGCGTCTTGCCGAGCAGCAGGTCGCGCGAGCCGGGATGCGCATCGGGCGGGGTCATCGAGATCACCGGATAGATCGGCGCGGCGCTATGCGGCCTGGCCGAAAGCGTGTCGGCAGCATCGACGGGTTCATAGGCTTTCGCATCGAAGCGCGTGGAGAGGTCCGCGCACAGATGTCCTCCGGCGGAAAAGCCCATCGCGGAAACGCGTTCCGGATCGATTGCAAAATCGCGGGCACGGTGGCGGATAAGCCGCATCGCCCGCTGCGCATCGGCCAGCGCGACATTGGGTCCCGTGGCCCAGCCTTCCCCGGGTAGCCGGTAGAACAGCACAAAGGCGGTAAAGCCGCGCGCTGCCAGCCAGCGGCCCATTTCATAGCCTTCCTTGTCGACCACCACCCAGCGATAGCCGCCGCCCGGCGTGATCAGCACCGCTGCGCCATTGGGCCGGTCGGGCCGGAACACGGCCATGCGGGGTCTGGAAATACCGAACACCGCGCGGTCGGTGACCAACCGGTCGGTCGAGCGCTCCTGCACGGTCTCGACGAGCGGTTTCGCGGGAGAACCCGGCGCGCCGCCGGGCCACAGATCGATGGTCTCGGACGGCTGGGGCAGACCGGGGGGCAGCGAACCGCCTGGAACCTGAGGTACCGGCGTCTGTGCTTTCGCGAGGCTCGCTAGGCCCAACGCAAGCGGAGCCACCATGAGGGATCGGCGATCGATCGGCATGGCGGCTCCTCTTGCGTTCGGTCGGGCAGCGGCGAACCGCCGCCCCGGTTGTGATCAGTATTTGAAGCGCGCACCCAGGAAGAAGGTGCGGCCGAAATGGTTGTTCTCGTAGTTCCGGTCCGCATCGAAATCGGTAAAGCGATAGCGATAGGTGTCGGTCAGGTTGTTGCCTTCCAGCGAGACTTCGAGCCATTCGGTGAACTTGTACCGGATCGAGGCGTCGAGGTTGAACTGGCTGCCAAAGCCCTCGAGAATGTTTCCGGTGCCGCTCGCGCCTTCGTGCCAGCGGCTGCGATAGGTGCCCATCACGCGCGCCGAGAACTTGCCGTCGTCATAATAGAAGGTACCGTTGTAGGAACGCTTCGACACGTTGGCGAGCGCTGCCCTGCGGGTCACGTTGACCAGCGCGCCACCGGGCGTGGTGGCCGGACCCTGCACGATGAAATCGGCATTGCTGTCGATGAACGTCGCGTTGGCAAGGATCCCGAAATTGCCGAAGAACCCGTCGGTAAAGGCGCTGAACGGGATCTGCGCGGCGATTTCCACGCCCTTGAGCTTCGCACCGGTGCCGTTGACCGGAGTGGTCAGCGTCCAGATTGGCTGCGTCAGCAGCGCTGGGTTGAGAGCGGCAGGCGAGGAGGGGTTGAGCACCGAAACCGGCAGGCCGGTCTGCGCGAAGGTTGCCTCGGTGATCGCCGCTGTCTGGGTGAAGCTGTCCACGTTCTTGATGAACCCGGCGATCGAGAGCAGCGCCTGAGGTGCGAAATACCATTCGATCGCGAGGTCATAGTTCGTCGCGCGGAACGGCTCGAGGAACGGGTTGCCGCTGTTGACGCGGAAGTTGAAGCCGTCAGCCGAACCGCCGGGAGTTAGCGAGCCGAGCGTCGGGCGGGTGATCACCTCTGCCGCAGCAGCACGGATGATCAGGTTCTGCGTCGGGAAGAAGGCGATATTGGCCGAGGGCAGCCAGTCGTCATAGCTGCGCTCGATCGTCGCTTCCACCGCGCCGACCAGGCCGTAGGACGACTGTTCGGTCTTCACATAGCGGATGCCGCCGTTGAACGCATATTCCAGTCCGAAAATGTCGCCCTTGGCGTCGAACTGCAGATAGCCGCCCTTGGTGGTTTCCTGCACGCCGCGATTGTTGCCCGCGTCCAGCGCCAGCGGGCGGCTGTACAGCTTGGTGAATTCGGTGGTCGCATCGAGATTGGGGACCAGCCAGCTGTTCGTATTGCCCGCCGGTTGACCGGCATTGCCCAGTTGGAACAGCTCGGAAAGCTGCGCCGTCACCGGGAAGCCATAGACGGCGGTCGGGCCGAACAGGCTGGTGGGCGAGCAGGTGATCGTGCCCAGCACTCGGTCCAGGCCGCCATTGCCGCAGACCGCGGTATCGCGGGTGAACGCCACGGTGTCGAATTCGAACCGGCGCCACATCACGCCCGCCTTGACCGTGAAGTCTTCGGTGACGTCCCATTCGGTGCGCAGCTGCGCGGTCTTGAACTGGTTGACGATCTCGGAGGGACGGTCGCGGATTTCGGCGAGCTGGAACACGGCCGGATCGGTGACGCTGGTGCCGAAGGTCAGCTTCGGACGCTTCATGTCGGTATAGTCGTAGCTATAGCCCTGCGCATCGCGGTCATCGAACACGATGGTCGTTTCCACCGGGATGTCGGCGGTCGATTTCGAGATGCCGCCCAGCAGCGTGAAGCGGAAGCTGTCCGACAGGTCCTGATCCCAGGTGCCGCCGACCTGATAGAATTCGGTGGTGCTTTCGCGCAGATAATGTTCGGTGCGGACCCAGGCATCGTTGAACGTGCCGCTGATCATGTTGTTGTTGGCGTCGTAAACTGGGTTGATGACGTCGATCGAGCGCTCGTTCGAGCGGAACAGCACCTCACCCCAGCGCTCGCGCCGGTCGCTGTTGAAGCGCGAGAACAGTCCGTCGATGGAGAACTTGGTCATGTCGGTCGGCGCGAACTGGATCGATCCGGTAATGCCCAGACGCTCGCGATCGTGCTTCACCTCGCCATAGCGCGGGATGCGCGGGTGGAAGGACAACGCCGCCTGGTCGCAAGCCGCGTTGCGGCCATTCACATAGACGCCTCCAGCGTTGCGGACCGGGGTCGTGTTCGTCGCACTCTGCTGGAAGCAGGGGGTGCCGTTGACCGAGTCGAAGCGCGCCTGCGCCCAGCGCACGGTGTTGTTGCCGAGCTCGAGCACCTGGGTCTTCTGATAGGCCGCGGAAAGCGACACGCCGAAGGTGCCGGCATCGTTACGCCAGCTCAGCAGCCCTGCGAGGCGCGGGCCGGCATATTCGGACAGGTCGTTATAGCTGACCACAGCCGAGCCCACCGCCGTAAAGCCCGCCTTGGCCGCAAGCGGGTTGCCGGTGTTGAGATCGACCACCGCACCCAGCGAGCCTTCGTCGAGGCTCGCCTCGGCGGTCTTGTGCACAACGATCGAGCTGAACAGCTCCGAGGCGAACACGTTGAAGTCGAACGCGCGGTCGCGGTTGGCCGAAGCGCCATCGGTCGATGTCGCGACGGTTTCGAGGCCGTTGACGCGGACGCGGGTGAACTGGCTCGACAGACCGCGCACGGTGATCGCGCGGCCTTCGCCGGCGTCACGGGTGATCGAGATGCCGGGGATGCGCTGCAGCGATTCCGCGAGGTTCTGGTCGGGGAACTTGGCGATATCCTCGGCGACGATCGCGTCGATCGCGCCGACCGAGGTCCGCTTCAGGTTGATCGCGGCTTCGAGCGACTGGCGGAAGCCGGTGACGACGATCTCGTCCGCAGCCGGAGCTTCGTCCTCGACGGTGGTCGGTTGTTCGCCCTCGGCGACCTGCGCCTGCGCGGTGCTGGTCGCGGCCAGCGCGCACCCTGCGAGCAGTGCCGCCTTGAAAATGGAATGGCCGGTTGCCCGGTGCGTGTTCTGACGGCGCATGTCTGTCCCCTCCTGATCGCCTTATTTCAGGCAATTGCTACCGGTGTCAAAGGAGAAGATGCAGCATGCATCCGATACGCCCTGACACCCTGACTCCCGACTTCCGAGGCCTCGCCGGAGCGGGCATCGCTGTTCTTTCCGATGATCCATGGAGCGTGCCAGTGAGGCTGACCGTCCAAGGTAACCGGTGTCATTATGTATTGCCCTCTCGCTGCGGCTCTGTCAATAACCATGGCAACGGGAGAGAAACCATGCGCAAGACCTTGCAGAAAGCCGCGATAATCGGGGCTTTTGCCCTGGCCAGCCTGAGCCATGCCGCCGCCGAGCCGCACCCGGGCGATCCAACGAAAGGCGGGGCAGGGGGGCGAATCATCCGCGTCACCACACTCGCCAAATCGGGTCCGGGATCGCTGGCCGAGGCACTCGCCGCCAAGGGGCCGCGCACCGTCGTGTTCGAGGTCGGCGGGGTGATCGACCTCGGGCGCAGCACGCTGGAAATCAGCGAACCGTATCTCACTATCGCCGGCCAGACTGCGCCTTCGCCGGGCATCACGATCATCAAGGGTGGCATTGATCTGCGCACGCACGATGTGGTCGTCTCGCACATCCGGGTGATGACCGGCGCCGACGGTCAGGCGCGCATGTCGGGCTGGGAGGCCGATTCCTTCTCCACGGTCGCCGCGCACAATGTCGTGGTCGAGCATTGCAGCTTTCTCTGGGGCGTGGACGAGAACATGTCCGCTTCGGGCCCGCGTTTCACCGGCGACACGGTCGAGCAATGGCGCGCGGGCACCAGCCACCATATCGTGTTCCGCGACAATCTGGCGGCTGAGGGCCTGGCCGTTTCGAGCCACCCCAAGGGCGAGCACAGCAAGGGCTCGCTGATCCACGATAATGCAACGAATATAATGTTTTACCGCAATGTCTGGGCGCACAATGTCGAGCGCTCGCCGCTGGTCAAGGGCGGGGCGCAGGTGGCCATGATCAACAATCTGATCTACAATCCCGGCCACCGCGCGGTGCACTACAACCTGATGAATCTCGAATGGCAGGGGCATGAATATGTCACCGGCGAGATCACCGCGATCGGCAATGTGATGCGTGGCGGCAACGACACCAACGAGGGGCTGCCCTTCCTGATGCTCGGCGGCGACGGGGACCTGGCCTATTTCGGCAAGGACAATCGCGCGGTCGATCGCCACGGCAATCCGCTGCCCCAGTTCGGCCGCTATGGCGAGACGCGCGCAAAGCTGATCACCGCCAAGGCGCCGCTGGCGCGGATCGATGCCTATGCCGTGCTGCCCTCGGGCGAGGTCGAGACATCGCTGCTGCAGACTGCAGGCGCACGCCCGTGGGACCGCGCACCCGATGACATCCGCGTGCTTTTCTTCGTCGCCGAAGGGCGCGGCGACATCATTGACGACGAGAGCGAGGTCGGCGGCTATCCCGCGCCGGTGGCGGCCTTTGCCCCGTTCAATGAGGCCGACTGGAATCTCGACACGATGACGCCGAAATCGGGTCGCTATCCCGGCCAGAAGGGCGGGGCGCAGGAGCGTCTTTCGACACGCGATCAGCAGATGCGGACGACCCAGCCATGAGCGCGCTCATCGCCCTGCTGCTCGCTGCTGCGCCGCCCATGGCGATCGTCGACGAGCTCGATACGGTCAAGCGCGAGCCGCCGCCGCATGGCGCGATCGGGATGAGCACCGCCTGGCGGATCAGCGACCATGTGCCGCAGCCGCGCCGCATGGAGTTCCGCCGCCGCACGCTCGATATCGGCGCGGCGATCGGCGAACATCCTATCGCGCATGACGAAGTCTATTATGTGCTCGACGGCGAGGGCGAGGTGGTCTCGGACGGCCAGCGCGCGACGCTCAGGCCCGGCATGACCGCCTATCTCTACGATGGCGCGGTGGTCGGCATCTGGCAGCGGGGCGACAGGCCGCTCGCGCTGATCATCGCCTATCCGGTCAAGGAACCGGTCAGCTGCCCGGCTGAATGTACGGCCCCGTCGCCCACAGCTCCCGCTCGAACCGACGGGGATCGTTGACGAGCGCCGCCGCGCCATCGCCGACAACCAGGGTCGCGCGGTCGGGCAGGGTGTAGGGAGACCAGCTCTCCAGCCCAGGTTTGCCGGTCTTGGCGAGGCCAGTGAAGGCCTTCATTATCAGGTCGCGCGTCGCCTGCGCGCGCGCGTCGGTGCCGCTATAGCTGCCCGGCGCATCCAATGTGCCGAAGACATAGGGAATGTCGTCGGTATGCGCCGCACCGCGCGCAGGATCGATCGGCGAGGGGCGGTCGAGCTGGTAGACCCATGTCGCTTTCGCGCCTGCCTTGGCACGCTCATCCGCCTCGATGACCTGGCCGGGCCAGGACCGGCCCGCCGTAGTCGCCGCGTAGAACAGTCGCTCGGGCGACCAATCGGGGAACTGCGTGCGATAGCGGGCGACGACCCATTCGGGGTCGAGATCGATCTTCACCTCGGCGGCGATGCGCGGTGCGATGTTGCTCCAGTCGAGCCCCTCGAGCTTCGGCCCCTTTGGGTCGATGAACGCGCGCGTTTCCTGAGCGGTGTTGCCGAGGATCATCGGGATGGCGAGCGATTGCGGCGCGGCAACGGGCCAGAACGGGTGGCGCGGCAGGTTGGTCATGTCGAGCACCGGCCCGAAATAGACTGGCCCGCCGATCACCGGATCGGTGGCCGTGAGCGCGTCGACGATGGCCCTGGCAGGCGCGGTGCGCAGCCCCTCGACGTCATCGGGCGCGAGCTTCATCGCCGCCATCAGCGCTTGCGTCCGTTTCCAGGCATTGCCGGGGCCGCTCGCGGTGACCTGCTGCCCGCTCATCGTCGCTGCGCTATGGAACAGGCCGCGTGCCGCCGGCATCGCCATCAATGTCGCGATCTTCGCTCCGCCACCCGACTGGCCGAACACCATCACCCGCGCCGGATCGCCGCCGAAACTGGCGATGTGATCCCGCACCCATTGCAGCGCGAGGATCAGGTCGAGCTGGCCCAGATTGCCGCTATCGGCAAAGCGCGGACCAAAGGGCTTTAGCCAGGCATAGCCGAAGGCGTTGAGCCGCTGATTGACCGTGACCACCACGACATCGCCCTGCGCCGCAAGCCGGTGGCCATGCGTCAGTGGATCGGTGACGGTGCCGTTGCTGTACGCGCCGCCATGGAAATAGACCATCACCGCGCGCTTGGCCTTTGGGTTCGCCTCGGGCGTCCAGACGTTGAGCAACAGGCAGTCTTCTGATTGGGGAAGGTCGGGATTGCCGCGCTGCGGGGCGATCGGCCCGAATTGCTGCGCGCGAAGGGCGGGGCCGTCCCAGGGCTCGGGCGATGGCGGCGCAAAGCGTTCGGCGCGGCCATAGCGGATGCCCTTGAACGCAAGCACGCCATTCTCGCGCAGGCCAGTATAGCGACCGACGCGCGGGTCGGCAGAGCGGGCGAGGCCAGGGGCCGCGATCAGCGCCGCGCCGCTTCCGATCAGCGCGCGGCGCGTCAGTTCAACGCCGGACATCGCCGCCTTGCGCCGAGAAAGCGGCAAGCTCGGCGGGTCCGATCAGGCAGAAATCGCCGGGCAGGCTGTGCTTGAGCGCGGCGAGCGCCAGCCCGCATTCGGCCATGGCTTGCGCGTTGCCGCCGTGCAGATACTGGTGCAGCACGCCCGCAGCAAAGGCATCGCCGGTGCCGATGCGGTCGACAATGCCGGTGACGTCGATCTCGGCGGTCTGGTGCTTGGAGGCGCGGGTGTCGACGCGCGCAGCGATGCGGTGATGATCGCTGCTGACGACATGGCGCGCGGTCGAGGCGACCAGCTCGAGATTCGGAAAGGCATCGAACGCGGCCTCGACCGCCTCGCGGCGTCGTTCCGCGCCGTCGCCGGAGAACGTCTTGCCGAGCAGCAGCGAGATGTCGCGATGGTTGCCGATGAGCACCTTTGCCGCCCCGACCAGCCGGGTCAGGATCGCGCGCGGATCGCTGTCCCACGCGTCCCAGAGCAATGCGCGGTAATTGCCGTCGAAGCAGATCGGCACGCCCGCGTCCTGCGCGGCGGCGACCGCTGCCTCGGCCAGCGCGACGCCGCCAGGGCCGAGCGCAGGCGTGATACCCGACATGTGGAGCAAGGCTGCGCCTTCGAGCGCTCCCTTCAGGTGTAAGGCATCAGGCGAGGCGAGGGCAAAGGCCGATCCTGCCCGGTCATAGGTGATCGACGATGGGCGCAAGCCGGCGCCGGGCTCGAGAAAGTACAGACCCATGCGTCCGTCTGCGCGCGCGATGAAGCGCGTATCCACGCCCGCCGCGCCAAGATCCGCCTTCGCCTTGTCACCCAGCGGTGAGCTGGGCAGCAGCGTCACCATCCGCGCCTCCTGGCCGAGCGCGGCCAGCGCGGCAGCGACATTGGCCTCGGCGCCACCGACGACCATGTCGAGGCTCTGCGCCTGGACCATCATCCGTGCGCCCGGAGGCGCAAGGCGCAGCAGCATCTCGCCGAAGCAGACGACCGGCCCCGTCACCGCGCGAGCCATCCGCCATCGACCGCGAGCACATGGCCCTGGACGTAGTCTGCAGCGCTGCTCGCCAGGAACACCGCCGCGCCGCCGATATCGGCAGGATCGCCCCAGCGGCCTTCGGGAATGCGCTCCATGATCTGGCGGTTGCGCGTCTCGTCGGCCTGCAGAGCGGCGGTGTTGTTGGTGGCGATATAGCCGGGCGCGATCGCGTTGACGTTCACGCCCTTGGCCGCCCATTCGCAGGCGAGCAGCTTGGTAAGCCCGGCAACGCCGCTCTTGCTCGCGGTATAGCTCGGCACGCGGATGCCGCCCTGGAAGCTCAGCATCGAGGCGATGTTGATGATCTTGCCGCGCCGCCCCGTTGCCTCGCGCTGAGCGATCATGTGACGGCCTGCCGCCTGGCTGAGGAAGAACACCGACTTGAGGTTGGTGTCGACCACCGCGTCCCAATCTTCCTCGGTAAAGTCGACCGCATCGGCACGGCGGATGATGCCGGCATTGTTGACCAGGATATCGAGCCCGCCCAGCGCTTCGAGCACCTGGTCGACCACGGCCTGGACCGGAGCGATGGTGCCGAGATCCGCCGAGACAAGCTCGCACCGGCGGCCCAGCGCACGCACCTTGGCGGCGGTCTCCTCGGCAGGCGTGCGGCCGACAGCGGCGATGTCTGCGCCCGCCTCGGCCAGTGCGAGTGCGATGCCCTGGCCGATGCCGGTATTGGCGCCGGTCACTACTGCGACGCGGCCCGAAAGGTCGAATAGGCTCATGGTTCCGTTCCCCTGTCGGCCGGGTCGATTAGGCCGAAAGGCCGCGCAGATAGTCGGCGATCGCCTCGTCCTGGCAATTGGCATAGAACAGTTCGGCGAACTTCTCACCGGCGATCGCCGCCTTGAGTAGATCCTGGTCGACCGTCTTCAGCACCGTGAGCATGTCATGGCAGCTCGCAGCCTTGAGGTCCTTCAGGATGCCGCGGTTCTTGGCCATGATCGCGGCGCGCTCCTTGGGATAGCCCAGGCCGCGCTCGCCGTCGAACAGCTTGGCATAGCAATCGCGCAGGTTGAGCTCGGCCGCCCAGCCGAAGCCCTTGGCATAGGGCATCGAGATCGCGTTGCCGTCGTTGATCTGGCCGAACAGGAAGGCGTCGGTCGGGTCGATCACCAGCCCGCAGAACACGCCGGGCATCGCGTTGCACGCCAGCATCGATCCCATGCCGGTGCCGCAGCCGGTGACGACGAAATCCGCCGCGCCCGAATTGAGCAGGATGCCGGTCAGGAGCCCGTTCATGACATAGGTCAGCGAGGCCGAATCCTCGGCGGTGTACATGCCGTAGTTGAACACCTCATGCCCCAGCGGCACCGCGACATCGGTCAGCGCCTCGTGGATGATGCCGTTCTTGGCGGCCTGGCTGTTCTCGGTGATCAGGGCGATCTTCATCATGTCTCTCCTGTCCGGGCGGCGGTGCTCGGCGAGTCCGGCCCGATTGGGTTCGGGGGAATATTGGCTCGCTTGGTAACCGGTGTCATTGATCGGTGCAAGCTCTATTGCGGGGTGGTTGGATTGGTTCAGAGCGGTGCGACGGAGGCGCGCTCGATCAGGTCGGACAGGAAATGGGATGGCTGATCGCGCGCCTCGACCGGAGCGATCAGCTTGATCGCAGCGGCCTTGGCCATCGCCTGGATCGGCCAGCGCACCGTGGTCAGCGGTGGCCAGATGTGCGCGGCGATCGCCGTATCGTCGAAGCCGATGATCGACAGGTCCTCGGGCACCGACATGCCGATGCTGCGCGCGGCGTGCAGCACACCGGCGGCCATCTCGTCGTTGCTGGCGAAAATTGCGCTGGGGCGAGGCGAGGCGGCGAGCAGCTTTTCTCCCGCGGCGATCCCGGTCTCGAAAGTATAGTTGCCCTCGGCCATGATCGTCTCGTCGATGGCAACGCCTGCGCTATCGAGCGCGTCGCGATAGCCCAGCGCGCGCTCTGCGGCAGACCGGAAGCCTTCGGGGCCCGCAACGAATCCGATGCGGCGATGCCCCTGGCCGATAAGATAGCCCACGGCCTTGGCGACAGCCTCGCGGTCGTTCGACGCGACCATGTGCACGTCCTCGTCCAGCCGCACCGATCCCATCCGGACATAGGTGACGCCAAGTTCGTCGCACAGTTGGGCGAGCGCGTCATTTTCCGAAATCGGCGGGAGGAGCAGCACGCCGAACAGCCGCTGCTGGTCCAGAAACGTGCGCACATCGTCGAGCATGTCGGGCGAGCGGCGATTGACCGGGCGGACGACCAGCGCGAATTCGGTGTCGCGGATCGCCGACAATATGCCTTCCTGCACGCCCAGCACCATCTGCGCATTGGGGTTGTCGTGGATCAGGCCGATCAGGAAATTGCGGCGCAGCGCCAGCGCGCGCGCCTGCGGATTGGGCACATAGCCGAGTTCAGCAATCACCGCCTCGACCTTTTCGCGCGTCTGCGCGTTGAGCAGCGGGGATCGGTTGATGACGCGGCTCACCGTCTTCTTCGACACCCCGGCCAGACGGGCCACATCGTTGATCGTCGGCTTGCCGTCCTTTGCCCTGGCCACGTCCGTCTTGCCCCCATTCGCGATGCTACACCGGTGTCAGTGCATGCCACTTCCTAGCCACATGTTTGCGTCAAACGCAATCCCGGCGGGATTGACACCGGTTACCATAACGCTATGCCTATCCGGAACGACCGTTCCAGAGTCGTGACGCGAGGGGAAACACCACATGTCCGATGCGATGCAGGTGCACGCCGCAGACACGGTGGCAGTGGCATTGCGTCCGTTGCGTGCGGGCGAACAGGTGGCGCTGGCGGGGGCCAGTCATGTACTCGCCCAAGACATTCCCCAAGGGCACAAATTTTCGCTCAAGGCGCATCAGGCAGGCGACCGCGTGGTAAAATACGGCCTGCCGATCGGCCGTGCCTCAGCCGCGATCGCACCGGGCGAGCATGTCCATAGCCACAATCTGGTGACCGCGCTGGTGGGCGAGGAGCATTATGTGCCAGGCCGGGCTTCGCTTTCGACCGGGGCCGCAACCTTTGACGAAGAGTCGGTCTGGCAGGGCTATCGCCGCGCGGATGGCCGTGCAGCCACGCGCAACGAGATCTGGATTTTGCCGACGGTAGGCTGTGTCGCTTTGACGGCCGAGCAGATCGCGCGATCGGCGGAGCAGCGTCATGCCGCGCTGATCAGCGCCGGGAAGATCGACGGCATCATTGCCTATCCGCATCCGCACGGCTGTTCGCAGCTCGGCGACGACCTGGCGGGCACGCGCGCGCTGCTGGCAGGGCTGGCGGCGCATCCCAATGCGGCGGGCGTGCTTCTGCTGGGACTGGGCTGCGAATCGAACCAGCTCGCGGCGCTGATCGACGCGATCCCGCCGTCCGCACGAGCCAAGGTGCGCAGCCTGTCGTCGCAGGCGGCGGGGGACGAGCTGGCCGAAGCGGGCGCGATCATCGATGCGATGGTGGCAGAGGCAGCGCAGGCGCAGCGCGAACCGCTGCCGCTGGGTGCATTGGTCGTGGGGCTCAAATGCGGCGGGTCCGACGGCTTTTCCGGGCTTACCGCCAATCCATTGCTCGGCCGGTTCAGTGAGACGCTCGCTGCGGCGGGCGGTACGCCGATTTTGACCGAGATCCCCGAGATTTTCGGCGCAGAGCAGGCGCTGCTCGACCGCGCGTTCGACGCACAGGTCTTCGGTGCCGCCGCGACGCTCGTGAACCGCTTCAAGCGCTATTATCTGGACCAGGGCCTGCCCGTCTCAGAAAATCCCTCACCCGGCAATATCGCAGGCGGCATCACCACGCTCGAGGAAAAGTCGGCGGGCGCAGTGCAGAAGGCCGGGACCGCGCCGCTCACCAGCGTGATCGCCTATGGAGCGCAAGCTGACCGGCCCGGACTCGCGCTGCTCGAAGCGCCGGGCAACGACGCAGTGTCGTCGACCGCGCTGACCGCCGCAGGGGCGACGCTGGTGCTGTTCACCACCGGACGCGGGACGCCGCTCGGTTTTCCCGCGCCGACGGTCAAGATCGCCTCGAACCGGGCGCTCGCGACCAGCAAGCAACACTGGATCGATTTCGACGCCTCGGCCGCGCTCGAAGGCACGGTCAAGACGGTCGATCGCGCGTTTATGGACAGGTTGCTCGCGATCGCCAGCGGCGAACGGACGGCGGCAGAGCGGGCAGGGCAGCGAGCGATTGCGATCTGGAAAAAGGGTGTGACGCTCTAGAGGAGCGGGCGGCAAACACGCCGCCCCTTGCGGATGACACCGGTTTCCTCTAGGCATCGGAATTGAGAGAAGGACGACAGGATGGGGATGGAATTGCAGGTCAGTGCACAGGTGGACGCGGTGGCGCAGGCCTTTGTCAGCGCGCGGCGCGAAGCGAGGGCGCTGAGCGATTATCCGGGCGTCGCCCCCGCCGCGCTGGACACAGCTTATTCCATTCAGGATCGTGCCATCCATTTCGATGGCCGCGCGGTGGCGGGCTGGAAGGTCGGGCGGATCAATCCGCCGCTCGACGGCACGCTGGGCGCAAACCGTCTTTCAGGGCCCATTTTTGCGGACAGCATCGTCGATGCCGCCTCGGGCGCTGAGCCCGAGATGCCAGTGTTCGAGGGCGGCTTTGCCGCAGGCGAGGCAGAAATCCTGCTGCATGTAGCCCCTGGATTTGCCGGCCCGGTCCCAACCGATGACGATGGCACCCGCTCCATTCTGGACGATGTGCGGCTCGGCATCGAGATTGCCAGCTCGCCTTATGCGCGGATTAATCTGGATGGCCCGGCGGTCACTGTGTCCGATTTCGGCAACAATGCCGGCGTGGTGCTCGGTGCAGAGCTGACCGGTTGGCGCGAGGTAGATCTGTGCGCCATTCTGGTGCGCAGCGAGATCGACGGCGCAGAGGTTGGCCAGGCGACCGCCGCGACCATGCTCGATGGGCCTTATGGCGCGGTGCGCTTTCTGCTGGCGAACCTGATCCAGCGCGGATTTGACGTTTCGCAGGGGCTATGGGTTTCGACCGGTGCGATCACCGGCGTGCACGAGATTGCGGTCGGGCAGAGTTTCAGCGCCGAATTTGTCGGACATGGCGATGTGCGCTGCCGCGTGGTGGCGGCGCAACCACGCTGACGGGACAGAACGGAGGCGGATCGGTAAAGGCCGGGCGCTGCTTTGGGAGAGCTGAACATGGTTGAATCCGCCGCAACTGCGACACGGCCCCAGGCGCTCGACGCCGCTGCGGGCAGGGCAGGGCGCTATCGCTGGGTGATTGTCGGCCTGCTGTTCGCGGCCACCGCGATCAACTATATCGACCGCCAGATGATCGGCGTGCTCAAGCCGACTTTGGTCGCCGAATTCGGCTGGACCGAGACCGACTTTGCCGCGATCGTCTTCTGGTTCCAGGTCGCCTATGCGATCGGCTATATCGGTTTCGGCCGCATTGTCGACGTGATCGGGGCCCGGTTGGGCTATGCGGTCGCGATCGTCATCTGGACCGCCGGGCATATGGCGCACGGGCTCGCCACCGGCGTCACCAGCTTCGCCGCCGCGCGCTTCGGCCTCGGCATCGGCGAGAGCGGCAACTTCCCCGCCGGCATCAAGGCGGTGACCGACTGGTTCCCGCAGCGCGAGCGCGCCTTTGCCATCGGGCTGTTCAATGCCGGGGCCAATGTCGGCGCGATCATCACCCCGTTGCTCGTGCCTGCGCTGGTCCTGTGGTTCGGTTGGCGCGAGGCCTTCTATATAACCGGCATCTTTGGCCTCGTCTGGCTGGCCGCGTGGTGGGCGATCTATCGCCACCCGACCGAGCACAAGAGCGTTTCGGCGGGGGAACTCGCCTGGATCCAGCAGGACCCGGCAGACCCGGTCGAGAAGATCGGCTGGGCCAAGTTGCTCACCGTGCGCGAAACCTGGGCCTATGCACTCGGCAAGTTCCTGATCGATCCCATCTGGTGGTTCTTCCTGTTCTGGCTGCCCGGCTATCTGTTCGAGCGCTATGACATGGACCTGAAGACCTTCGGCCTGCCGCTCGCCGCGATCTATCTGATCTCGGACGGTGGCTCGATCTTCGGCGGCTGGATGTCCTCGCGGCTGATCAAGGCGGGCAAGACCCCCAATTTTGCACGCAAGGCGACGATGCTGGTCTGCGCGCTTGCCGTCACGCCGATCTGGTTCGCGCAAGGAATCGACAGCGTCTGGGGTGCGGTGCTGATCATCGGCCTGGCCACGGCAGCGCATCAGGCTTTCTCGGCGAACCTTTATACCCTGCCGTCGGACGTGTTCCCGCGTGGTGCGGTGGGCTCGGTCGTGGGTATTGGCGGTACCGTGGGCGCGCTCGGCGGCATGGGGATGGCGCTGTTTACCGGCTATATTCTCGACAGCACCGGCAGCTATGAAATCCTGTTCGCAATCTGCGCCAGCGCCTATCTGGCGGCGCTGCTGGTGGTGCACCTGCTCAGCCCCAGGCTGGCTCCGGCCAAGGTCTGATCGTTCAGCAGGCCAGCGCCTTGGTCCATTGGCCGAGGCGCTGGTCGCGGGCTGCGCTGTCCATTTGCGGGTCGAACGTCTGGATGGGCGATACCATCGCGCGCGCTTCTTCGAGCGAGCCATAATGGCCTGAACCGATCGCCGCGAGGATTGCCGCCCCGCGTGCCGTCGTCTCGACATCGCTGGGGCGTTCGCACGGGATGTTCAGCACATCGGCAATATCCTGCGCGATCCAGTCGTTCGCGCTCATCCCGCCATCCAGCCGCAGCACCGACCACGGCGCGCCATCGGCACCAAAGGCGCGGCCGAGATCGTGGAACACATTGGCGACCGATTCGAGTGATGCACGGACGATATGCGCGCGCGTCGACGCGAACGAGAGCCCGGTGATCGAACCGCGTGCATCAGGCAGCCAATAGGGCGCACCAAGCCCGGACAGGGCGGGGACCACGACCACGCCGCCGCTGTCCGGAACGGAACGCGCCAGCGCCTCGCTCTCTGCCGCATTGCCGAGCAGGCCGATGCTGTCGCGCAGCCATTTGACCAGGCTGCCCGCGACGAACACCGATCCTTCGAGCGCGAAGCTGCGCGTGCCGTTCACCTCGCACAATACGGTACCGAGCAGCCGGTGCTCGGATCGCGGCGGGTTCTGGCCCATGTTCGCCAGAATGAACGCGCCGGTGCCCAGCGTCGCCTTTGTCTGGCCGACATCGAAACAGCCCTGGCCGATGGTCGCCGATTGCTGGTCACCCGCCAGACCCGTGATCGGGATCGGGGTGCCGAACAGTTCTGGCTTCGTCGTTCCGAACACGCCGGTGCTGGCCACGACTTCCGGCAGCGCCATGCGCGGCACGCCGAACAGGTCGCACAGGCCATCGTCCCAGCTCTGGCCGGTCAGCGCGAGCAGGCTGGTGCGGCTGGCGTTCGAGACATCCGAAATGTGGAGACCGCCGGTGAGGTTCCACACCAGCCAGCTCTCGATCGTGCCGAAGGCGAGCCGGTCTCCCAGCGCTTCCGCACCGTCGATATTGCGCAGCATCCACGCCATCTTGGTCGCGGAAAAATAGGGGTCGAGCAGCAGCCCGGTGGCCGATTGCACCGCCGCCTCATGGCCGCCCGCGCGCAGCTGCTGGCATTGAGCGTCGGTGCGGCGGTCCTGCCATACGATCGCCTTGCCGAGCGGCTGGCCGGTCGCCTTGTCCCAAGCGACCACGGTCTCGCGCTGGTTGGTGACGCCGATCGCGGCGATTCGCTCGGCCCCGCCTGCGCGCTCGACCATGACCTGCGCGCAGGCGAGCGTGCGCTCCCAGATCTCGTTCGCATCATGCTCGACCCAGCCGGGCTGCGGATAACATTGCGTGATGTCGTGCTGCTCGGTCGCGATCCATTCGCCCGCCAGCGTATAGAGCATCGCGCGGGTCGAGGTCGTGCCTTCGTCGAGCACCAGGATCAGCTTGTCAGCCATGCGCGGCCTCCGTGTCTGCATTCTCGCCGAGCAGATCGCCGATATCCGCGATCTCGAGCCCGAAGCGTTCGACCAGATCGGCAATGTCGCCGGGGCGGGCCATCTCGCCATCGTCACGCATGATCGAGCAGATTACCGCCGCATCGCCGCATCCGGCGCGCCGCGTCAGTTCGATTGCGGCTTCGGCAGCCGCCGCGCGTTCGGCCACGCCGCCGGGCGAGCAGATCAGCGGGAAGATATGGCCGGGCGAGACAATGTCGTCTGCGGTGGCCTCGGGCGCGACCGCGACCCGCACGGTCTGCGCGCGGTCGGCGGCGGAAATGCCGGTGGTGACGCCCTCTGCCGCCTCGATCGACCGGCCCAAGGGACGACCGGACTGGCGATCCTTGCCGGGGTTCATCAGCCCGATGCCCAGCCGCATCGCGCGGTCCTGCTGCATGGCCAGGCAAATCAGCCCGCGCCCGTGCGTCGCCATGAAGTTGATCGCTTCGGCGGTCGCATGCTGCGCGGCGACGGCGAAATCCATGTCGCCCCGGCGGAAGCGGTCGCCGGTGATGATGATGACCTTGCCCTGTTTGAGGGCCTCCACCGCGCCTGCGATGCTCATGCGGCGGGCCTCGCCATCGCGCTGAGGCTGGTCGCGCCCTGCACGACCTGCTGCCCGACCATGTCGAGCTGCATCCGCGCGCGATCATCAAGACACTCGCCATCGGGCGAGAACAGGCCGGGATAGGTGCGGATCGTCGCGCCCATCGGCGTCGGCCAGCCGCGCAGCGCATGGACGATGCTGCGCAGCGTCTGCATCGTGCTCATGGTTGCCTGGTCGCCATAAGCCGTGGCGATCAGCCCGACCGCCCGGCCGTCGAGATAGGGGCGCGTGTCCTTCGACAGGTCCTCGAGATAATCAAGCGCATTCTTGACCAGCCCCGAAATCGTGCCGTGATAGCCGGGAGCTGCGAGCAGCACGCCATCGGCGGCGCGGACAGCCTCGACCATTTCGCGGCCTTCGGCTCCAGCATGGGCGCTGCTGCGGTAATGCGGGAGCGCGGCGAGATAGGCCCCGTCGAACAGCTGCACCTCGGCCCCGTGCGCGGCGGCGCTGGCCATCGCGGTGCGCAGCGCCAGCTCGGTGGTGCTGCCGATGGACACGGTGCCGCCAATCGCGACGATGCGGGGTGTCATGCTACGGGTTCCTTCTGGAAAAAGCGTTCAAGGGCGGCCTGCTGATCGGCCGAGAGATGCAGGCCCAGCTTGGTGCGGCGCCACAATATGTCCTCGGCGGTCATTGCCCATTCGTTCTCGATAAGGTGCCGCACCTCTGCCTCGGTCAGGCCATGGCCGAAATGCTCGCCGCAATCGGCGAGCGTCCTGGCATCGCCCAGAAAGCGCGCGGCCATGGTGCCATAGGTGCGGATCAGCCGCTCGGCCCAGGCTGCTTCGAGGAAGGGATAACGCGCCCGCAGACCAGCGATTTGCTGCGCAACATCGTCCACGCCGAATTCGCCACCAGGCAGCGGTTTGGCATGGGTCCAATGGTCACCGCGCAAGGCCGGGACGCGGCTGGCGAGCTTGTCGACCGCTTCCTGGCTCAAGGTACGGAAGGTAGTGATCTTGCCGCCGAAGACCGAGAGCATCGGTGCGCCCTCATGCTCTTCGGTCAGGTCGAAGCGATAGCCGCGCGTCGCCGCTTCGGGCTTGCCCGACCCGTCATCGACCAGCGGCCGCACGCCCGAATAGGTCCAAACGACATCGGCGGGCGTGACGGGCTTACTGAAAAAGCGGCTCGCCCCTTCGCACAGATACGCGATTTCCTCCTCGCTCGCGACGATGGGCTCGCCGGGCTGCTGGTCGCGATCCGTGGTGCCGATCAGCGTGAAATCCTGTTCATAGGGGATGGCGAAGAAGATCCGGCCATCGGGCAACTGGAAGAAATAAGGGTGCGGGTGATCGAACAGCTTGCGCACCACGATATGCGATCCGCGCACCAGGCGGATCGACTGTTTGGGCTGCTCGCCCGACTTGCCCAGGATGCCGAGCACCGATGGGCCCGCAGCGTTGATGATCGAGCGCGCGGTGAAATCACCCTGCGGCGTCTCGATGCGCCAATGCTCGCCGGTGCGCTCCAGCTTCGTCACCGGGCAGCGCGTATGCACGTCGGCGCCACGATCGGCGGCATCGCGCGCGTTGAGCACGACGAGCCGCGCATCATCGACCCAGCCGTCCGAATAGACGAAGCCATGCAAGAACTCGGGCTTGAGTGGGGCGCCTGCAGGGTGCCGGTCGAGCCGGATCGTCTCGGTCGCGGGCAGCAGCTTTCGCGCGCCGATATGGTCGTAGAGGAACAGCCCGAGCCGCAACAGCCAGCGCGGCCGCAGACCCCTGACCCAGGGCAACACGAACCGCATCGGCCAGATGATATGCGGCGCGATGCCCCAGAGGATCTCGCGCTCGCCCAGCGCTTCGCGCACCAGGCCGAACTCGTAATGCTCCAGATAGCGGAGGCCACCATGGATCAGCTTGCTCGAATTGGACGAGGTGCCGCTCGCCAGATCCTGCGCCTCGAGCAGCAGCACCCGTGCGCCGCGCCCGGCGGCATCGCGCGCAATGCCGGTGCCGTTGACGCCGCCGCCGATCACGGCGACGTCGAACATATTGGCTTCAGGGTGCGGCGACTGGTCCATCAGATCTCGAGCGGCCCGTGCTGGATGTGCGGCAGTACGTAGCGGGCGAACATATCGGCTTCCTGCACATGCGGATAGCCCGAGAGGATGAACGCCTCGATGCCTTCGGCCTGATAGGCGCGCAGCTTGGCGAGCACCTGATCGGGCGTGCCGACGATCGCAGCGCCGCAGCCCGAACGCGCACGCCCGATTCCGGTCCACAGATTCTCCTCGACAAAGCCGTCGCCATCGGCCGCGCCGCGCAGCTCCTGCTGGCGCTGCACGCCGTAATTCTTGGCATCGAGCGACTTTTCGCGGATCGCCTTGCCCGCCTCGTCATCGAGCTTGGAGAGCAGCCGGTCGGCATAGGCGCGTGCCTCGTCCTCGGTCTCGCGGACGATGACATGCACACGATAGCCGAACTTGAGCGTGCGGCCGTATTTGGCGGCGCGCGCCTTCAGGTCGGCGATGTTCTCGCGCACCTTGTCCATCGTGTCGGGCCACATCAGGTACACGTCGCACGCCTCGGCGGCGCATTCGCGTGCCTCGTGGCTGAGGCCGCCGAAATAGAAGGCGGGGCATTTGCCGGACAATGTGGTGATGCGCGGCGGGTCGAGCTTGAGGTTGTAAAAATCGCCCTGGAAATCGAGCGCCTCGCCGTTGAGCAAGGTACGCACGATCTTCATGATCTCGGTCGCGCGGGCATAGCGGGGGCCGGATTCGATCTTCTCGCCCGGCATGTCGGACGAGATGATGTTGACGTTCAGACGCCCGCCGGTACCCGAAGCGTTGGGACCGAGAATGCGGTCGAGCGTCGCGATGCGGCGGGCGAGCTGCGGCGGCCAGTCCTCGCCCATGCGCGTCGCCCAGAGCAGCTTGATGCGGCGGACCTGGGTGGCGACAGCCGCGGCGAACGCGGTGGTATCGAGCCCGAGCGAGTAGCCCGACGGCAGCAGGATGTTGTCGAACCCACCTTCCTCGGCGCGCAGCACGATGTTGCGGCAATGCTCCCAGCTCGACTGCAGATAGGGGTCGGGAACGCCCAGGAACTCATAGTCATCGTCGCACAGCGCCGAAAACCAGGCGATTTCGCAATTCTGTTCAGCCATCTTGGCTCTCCTTCACAGCGGCGGCCCGCAAGGCCGGCCGCGTCAATTCCTCGTGTCAGCGATCAGGGCAGGGGCTCGCCGCGCGCTGCCACCAGCACCGCGTACCAGTCCTGCCGGGTCCAGCGCACCTTGAGCGCCGCTGCGCCCTCGGCGATGCGTTCGGCCTGCTGCGATCCGATGATCGGGATGATCCCCGCCGGGTGCGCCATCAGCCAGCTATAGGCCGCGACACTGCGCGACACGCCCTGCGCCTCGGCCACGGCATCGAGCGCCGCGGCCACCAGCCGGTCGCGCGCGGTCTCTGCCGCTGCCAGGCGTCCACCGCCCAGCGGCGACCAGGCCATCGGCGTCAGGCCCATCATCATCGCCTGATCCAGCTCGCCATTCTCGAAACAGGTGATGCGCAGCGGGCTGATCTCAGGCTGGGTGGTGACCAGCTTGCTCGCCAGGAAGTGATCGAGCGCCGCGATCTGGTGCACGGTGAAGTTCGACACGCCAATCGAGCGGATCTTGCCCGCGCTCACCGCATCGTCGAGCACGCGCGCGACCTCCTGCGGGTGCGCAAGGATATCGGGGCGGTGGATCTGCCACAGATCGACCATATCGACCTTCAGGCGGCGAAGCGAATTGTCGATCGCGGTGCGCAGATAGTCGGCGCTCTGGTCATAGGGCAGGGGGGGCAGGATGCCGCCCTTGGTCGCCAGCACCATGCGGCTGCGCAAGGCTGGATCGGCGGCGAGCACCTCGCCGAGCAGTGCCTCGGCATCGCCAAAGCCGCCCGCGCCGTCAAAGCCGTAAATGTCCGCCGTATCGAGGAAATTGATCCCGGCATCGAGCGCGGCATGGACCAGGCGCGCCGCCTCAGCGACGCTGCGGCCATTCTCGGCAAGGCGCCACATGCCCCAGGCGATCGGGGAAACCATGATGTCACTTCCGCCAAGGGCACGAAAGGCGGGAGGCAGGGGCAGTTCGCTCATGAAAAGGTCCTGTTTGGGGGCGCTACCGAGGCGCGTTCGACAAGTTGATGGGGAAGGCGGCGATGGGTGATGTCGCCGCCTGCAATGAGAATCTCGGTCGCGGTCCGCGCCAGCTCCGCCATCGGCTGGTGGATCGTGGTGAGCGGCGGCCAGACGGTGCGCGCGAGCGTGGTGTCGTCGAACCCTGCGACCGACAGTTCGGCGGGAACGTCCATGCCGCGATCGTGCGCCACAGCCAGCACGCCGGCGGCCATGTCGTCGTTCGAGGCGAAGATCGCGCTCGGCCGCTGCGGCAGATCGAGCAGCGCACGTCCGCCGCGCACGCCCGAATCGAAATCGAACTCGCCATCGCAGACCAGCACCGGATCATAAGGCAGGCCGGCGCGGTCGAGCGCGCGGCGATAGCCGAACAAGCGGTCGTCCGACGCCATGTGATTGGGATGGCCCTTGATGAAGCCGATGCGGCGGTGCCCGGCATTGATCAGATGCGTGGTCATGTCGTCGGCGGCCTGGGCATCGTCCATGAACACCGAACTCGTCAGCGCATGGTTGGTGCCCGGCGAGATGCGCACGAACGGCACGTCGAGCGCCTCGAGCGCGCGCAGCACCGGGTCGCAATCGGTCACCGGCGAGGAGAGGATGATGCCATCGACATGCGTTTCGGTGACCAGCCCACGCACCTGTTCGCCCACCTGCGGGTCGGCGACATCGACCGGCTGGGCGAGCAGACGGATGCGGTTGGCGCGGCAGAAATCCCAGCAGCCGGTCTGGATCTGGAACATGTAATAGGGGCTGTGATTGTCATAGATCAGCGCGATCTGGTTCGACTTGCCGCCCGACAGGATGCGCGCCGCGACGCTTGGGCGAAAATCAAGGTCGCGCATCGCCTCTTCCACCCGATCGCGCGTCGCCTGGCTGACATAGGGATGGCCGTTCAGCACCCGGCTCACGGTCTTGACCGCCACACCCGCCTTGGCCGCGACATCGCGGATATTCGCCCGTTCGCTCATCGCTCCAGCACCCCGTTCAGGCCCGCGAACAGCGCCGCAAAGGCGCTGTCGGGGCGATAGAAGACCGGTGGCTGGCCGATCGGCGCAGCGATGCGGTGCGTGCCGGGCGCATAATCCACGCCGCCCCACACGTGCCGCCACACGCCTGCTCCAGGGAGGATCACGTCGCGTGCATCTGCACCCTGTTCGACCACCGGGGCCACCAGCATGTCGGCACCGTAGAGAAACTGGTCCTGCACCGTAAAGAGGGCGGGATCGTGCGGGAAATGCAGGAACAGCGGGCGCTGCGCGGGAAGGCCCTGCGCGCTCGCTTCGCCGCACAGGTGGCGGACATAGGGCGCGAGATGCGCGTGCACCCGGCTCCAGCGCGCAAAGCAGGCCATCAGTTCCGGCGTCGAATCATATTGCAGATTGTCGTCGGGCCGGTTGCCCTCATGGCTGCGCATGACCGGCGCGAAGGCGGCAAGCTCGCACCAGCGCTGCATGAGTTCCTCTGTCCGCACGTTGCCGTGCAGCGAGGTATAGCCGCCGCAATCCGAATGGCTGTACGCATTGCCGACCAGGCCCGCAGACAGCGCGCCGGTGATCACCGTGCCGATGCCATCGTGCCGGGTGAAATCGACCGACTGGTCGCCCGCCCAGAGCAAGGGGCAATACGCCTGCACCCCGGAAAAGCCGGCGCGCATGAAGAACACCGCATCGCCGGTTCGGCCGCGGCTTTCGACCGCGCGCGCGTTGACCTGGGCCCAGAGCACCGGCCAGCGATTGTGCGCCTCCATCGGGTCGGAGCCGTCCGCGAGGCGCAGGTCGGTGGGCAGATATTCGCCAAAATCCGCCATCCAGCCGTCGATGCCGATATCCAGCATTTCGCGGCCCAGTACGCGCTCTGCGAACCAGGCGCGCGTTTCGGCGCGAGTGAAATCGACCACGCCACAGTCGAACTCGCCGAAATCGACCAGGTGGACCTCGTCGCTGTCGGTACGCAGACAAAAATGGCCGCCGCCTGCCGCTTCGGCGAACAGGTCGCCATCCACGGCAATATAGGGATTGGCATAGGCCATGAACCGGATGCCGCGCCGATGCAGGTCTGCAATGCGCGACTTCAGGTCCGGATAGCGCTGGGCACTGCGCTCTCCGTTATGCCAATCCCAGAACAGGCGACGGCCAAAGGTAGTTTCGCGGATCCCCGCCCAGTCCTCGCACCACAGCGCGGAGACGGCGGTGCCCGCGTCGATGAAGCGTTCGAGCCTCTCGAAGCTCGATGCGCCCGATTTCAGCCCGACGATCGCCCCGCCGATCGCCCAGTCGGGCAATTTGGGCTGGCGACCGAAGCGCTTCGACAGCGCGGAGACGAGTTCGAGCGGACCATCGGCGGCGAAAAGTTCGAAATTCGCGGTGTCGCTCCACACGTCCACCGCGTGAAAGCCGGGATCGGTGAAGTCGAGCACGCTGTAGCAACTGGCGTCGAGGTGCACCGCGATCCAGCGCGAAGTGAGAAAGGTCGGCTGAGGATAATTGGTGTTCCAATAGTCGCCGCCCGCCATGCCCTCGGCGTCCATGATGCGGGTGAGTTCGGTCGACTTGTCGCGGCCCACTCCTGGTTCGCTGGTCCAGATCGGGAAGGCGCGGCCATTCAGCGCGAGATAGCTCATCTGCTCGCCGCCGCCCCAGACGCATTCGCCCGGCTCAGCATGAAAGCGCACGCGAAGGCGATCATAGCCGGGAAGCAGTGCGTTGATCGTTAGCTCATGGCCCTTGGTCGAAAGGCGCGCGACCGGCACGCCATCGTGCAGCCATTCGATGCCGCCATCGGCCATGCGCCATTCTGCCGGAGCGATCTCGTCGGCAGGCGAGTCGGAAATGCGGAAATTGCCGCGAAACATCGTGATATCGGGGTTGCCCCGCGCCATGACCACCGCAGGACAGGGGATGTGGTGACGCAGCACGATCCGGTCTCCGAAAAGGAGATCGAACCCGTCATTCTGGGCGTGCACCCGCAGTTTCAACGCGATTTTCCTAACCCTTGCTCGCACTGTGGCGAAATGGCCGCAGCCATCGTCCGTTTTTCTGACACCGCTTGACATATCGAGCCAGTCATAGCAGATCAAGCGCCAATCGCGGCGACCATACCAAGGGGCAGCAAGCCCCCGCTACGACCGCATTCTCGCAGGGAGAGGGTATCATGAAGCTTTCCAATCTATTGTCCGTCCGTGCCGCCGCGCTGTCCGCGACCGCGCTTTCGCTCGCGTTCGCGATGCCCGCACACGCGCAGGACGCTGCCGCCGATGACGATCAGGGCGGCATCGCCGAAATCGTCGTGACCGCGCAGAAGGTCGCCGAGAACGTGCAGGATGTTCCGATCGCGATCACCGCGATCACCTCCGAGCGGCTCGAGACCACCGGCGTCACCAGCCTCGAAGGCCTGACCCAGCTCGTCCCGTCGGTCTCGTTCCGCAAGGGCACGACCAGCGCCAACAGCGCCATCGTGATGCGCGGCGTCGGCACCATCACCTTCTCGATCGCAGCCGAACCCAGTGTCTCGACCGTGGTCGACGGCGTCGTGCTCAGCCGCTCGGGCCAGGCGTTCATGGACCTGGTCGATGCCGAGCGTCTCGAAGTGCTGCGTGGGCCCCAGGGCACGCTGTTCGGCAAGAACGCATCCGCCGGTCTGGTCAACATCGTCTCAAAGGGCGGCACCGATACGCTGCAAGCCGAAGCGCGGCTCGAAGCGTTCGACGATGACGAATATCGCCTGCGCGGCGCAATCTCCGGACCGCTCGCCGAAAACCTGACCGGCCGCATCACCGCCTTCTACGGCAGCTATGACGGCAACATCACCAATATCAACGGCGGGCGGCGCAACCGCATCAATGGTTACGAGCATTACGGCGCGCGCGGCATTCTCGATTACAACAACGGCGGCACGCGCTTCCGCTTTATCGCCGATTATTTCGAAGCCGATGACGATTGCTGCGCCGATGTCACCGGCGTCAGCCGCGGCGCTGTGCTCGATGCCGAACTGGGGCTGCCCGGCGGCGTGGCGCGCGGCGTCAACCAGCGCTTCGTCAACCACAACCTGGTCACGCGCACGCTCGACAAGCAGTGGAGCCTGACCGCGAGCGCCGATTTCGACGTGCTGACCGACCATGTGCTGAGCGCGATCGTCGGCTATCGCAACTGGGAAAATACCGAAATCCGCGAAGGCGACTTCCTGCCGCGCGCGATCGTCGGTACCGGCGAACTGCACGACAATGGTCAGGTGCGTACCGAGCAGCTGTCGCTCGAGGTGCGGCTCGCGTCGGACCAGAGCAAGCCCTTCTTCTACCAGGTCGGTGGCTTTATCTGGGGCTCCGACAACGAGCAGGACTTCACCCGCCGTAACATCACCTGCGGCACCTCGACCCTGCCGATCGATCCGATCACCGGCGGCCGTCCGTGCAACGTGAACGATCGCACCAACACGCTGTTCCCGACCGCGACCTCGTTCAGCGCGGTGGAATCGCGCAACTATGCGATCTTCGGCCAGGCAACCTATCGCCTGAGCGACATGTTCGCGCTGACCGGCGGCCTGCGCTACACCTGGGATGACCTGAGCTTCATCCACACCCGCGCGCCGGGCGTGAATGCCACGACCGGCCTTCCGGCGACCGGACCCGGCGTCTCGGGCGCGCCTGCGGGGGGCACGATCGCCTCGGGCGGCAACGGCACCAACACCTCGCGCGGCGACAGCTCGAACGGCAACCTTTCGGGCCGCGCGGTGCTGCAGTTCACGCCCAGCGAGGACGTGATGCTCTATGGCAGCTATACCCGCGGCTACAAGGGCCCGGCGTTCAACGTGTTCTTCAACCACACCGCGCCGACCAACGCGATCCCGATCGACGAGGAAACCTCCGACGCGTTCGAAATCGGCCTGAAATCGCAGTTCCTCGACAACCGCGTGCAGTTCAACCTGTCCGCCTTCACGGTCACCTATGACGGCTTCCAGGCGAACAATTTCGTGCTGCTCAACGGCGCGGTTGTCTCGAACCTGACCAACGCCGGTTCGGTGAAGAGCGAAGGCTTCGAAGTCGATCTGCTCGCGGTGCCAGTCGACGGCTGGACGCTGCGCGCGAGCGGCGCCTATGCCGATGCTACGGTCAAGCGGTTCAACCCGAATCCCGCGACCAACGCTCCGGACGCCCGCAACGGCACCCAGCTGCCGCTGGCGCCCAAGTTCACCTGGACCATCGGCACCAGCTACGAACGCGATCTGGGCGGCTTCAAGATGTATCTGGATACCGATTTCCGCCATGTCAGCCGCCAGTTCTCCGATCTCGGCGAACAGGGCCCGATCGCGGCCTATGGCATCTGGAACGGCAACATCGGCTTCTCCGATCCGGACGACAATTATCGCGTGAGCTTCCTGGCGCGCAACATCACCGACAAAGCCTATGCGCTGCTCAACGTGAGCGCCGGCCAGCGCCTGCAAATCCCGCGCGACGCGGACCGCTATTTCGGCATCAGCCTGCGAGCCCGCCTGCGCTGAGGCAGGCTTGGGCGAATAAAATGGGGCCTCGGACGCAAGTCCGCGGCCTTTTTTGTCACCTACGTTTCTCTCCGATAACAGCAGGGAGACAGCCTGCGGATCACGGGGTGGGAGGTATAAGCGTGTATCCGCACATTTATCGCGCGTTGGGGCACTGGCTCGAAACAATCGTCTCACACTGAGAAAAATTGGCTGCGTTGTTTCTGTTCAAAGGCCGTGGCACATTCGTCCACATGATTCGATTGCCTTTCCTGATGTCGACCTTGATATTTTTGGGATTATCGAGCTGCGGCGATACTGCTGAGCGAGAGAAGGCGCTGATTGCGCAAGACATCGAGGCGCAGGTGTCAACCAAGCATCCCGAATTTAAGTTAAATCGGTATATCAGACTATATTATCGAGAAGATGAAGATAGTGTAGATGGAGTCTACTTCTCTGCGTTCTTTGACGATTTGCCAGAACATTGGCGTGTCGGAAGATCTTACTGGCCAAAGGACGATGAAGGTATCGTTGTCGAGGATGGTGGATGTTCGGTCGTCAACATTAAATATAAGATCTCTACCAAGACTGTTGTATCGGTTTATTGCAACGGTGACGCCTAACCAAGCGGCGCCCGACTATGGTCCCTATCTTGAAACTCGCAGTCTGATGAGATGGCGTGGGCCGCTGACCTTGTTCAAAGTCCTCAGATTAGCGGAACGTTGGTTTAATCGGCTCGGTGAATGCAGGAGGGAGTTCAGTGTAAGCGACCTTCCTCTGTCCGTTGCGCTTCGCTCGCGTGTCACTCTGAGGAGTAAGGCGCAGGCCCAGCCGCTTGCTGGCGAGCCGGAGAGAGGGGGCGGGCGCTGACGAAGCAAGGAACGGGAGCGTTGCATCTTTTCCTCGCCGCCTTTTTCGATGTTTTCCGAGCGAAGGCTAGATGCTAGCCCTGCTTCAATGAAGACCCTTGTTCACCGCCATCTGATGACGCTCCAGCTTGAAGTGGATTTCGGCCGCACCCGGCGCATCGGTGCCCTTGCTTCCGGCTATCGGGGCATCGCGCAGGTGATCGGCGGGTCGTTCACCGGCGAGCGGCTCAGCGGCACGGTCGAATCGGGCGCAGACTGGTATGTCATCCAGCCCGACGGCACGCTGCTCATCGACGTCCGGCTGAACCTGACCAGCGAGGATGGCGTTCCGATCTATCTGACTTATCAGGGATCGATGCGGGGCAGGGGCGATGCCATGGCACGCTTTGCCAAGGGGGCGCTGCTCGACCCGGCCGAGTACAGCATCGTCGTCAACGCGCGGCTGGAAAGCGGCGATGCACGCTATGCCTGGCTCAACGCGCTGAACCTGGTCGGCACCGGGACGCAGACGCTGTCCGGGCCGATCTACGAGATTTTCGAGATCGGCCAGCCTCTGGGTTGAGCGTCAGCCTGCGGTCACACCGGCATCCGTGTCCTCCGCGAGCCTGAGCCGCGGGATCATCAGGTGGATGAACGCGAGCGCGACCAGATAGGCGCTGCCGCAGATCGCGAAGAGCGGCACATAGCCCATGCCGCTGCCGAGCGAATAGCCGGCAAATTCGATGATCGCGGTGCCCGAGAGATTGCCCGCGACCGCGCCCAGCGCGATCACGCTCGCGACGCGGGTGGCGGGGATGATGTCGGCGGTCATGCCGAAGACATTGGTCGAAAAGCCCTGATGCGCGAACAGGCCGAGGCCGATCAGCACCGCCGCGATCCAGGGGTTTCCGGTCTGCAGCGAGAGCGGCATCGCCAGCACGACAAGGGCATAGAACAGCATCGACGTCTTGCGCGCGCCGTTCACGCTCATGCCCCGGCTGAGCAGGATCGGATAGAGCCCGCCAGAGGTGATCGCGCCCAGGGCGGCGAGGGTGAAGATGATCGCGATCGGCCAGCCGAGCTCGCCCTGCGAAAGGCCGAACTGGCGGTTGAAGAAATCGGGCATCCAGAACAGCACGAACCACCAGACCGCATCGATGCAGAATTTCGCGCCGATCACGGTCCAGGTCTTGCGGTCGGCCAGCAGCGTGCCCCAGGGCACACGCGCGCGCTCGGGAATGTCGCCCAGCGGCTTCAGATTGCGGGTGCCCCACCACCATCCGGCGAGCCAGACGAAGCCGAGCGCACCCGTCACCCAGAAAGCCGCCTGCCAGCCGAAGGCGAGAGCGAAGGGCGGAATCAGCAGCGGGGTGAGGATGGCGCCGATATTGGGCGCGGTATTGATCAGGCCGATGGCGATGCTGCGCTGCTTCACCGGCAGATAGGTCGCCGCCGCCTTGAGCCCCGCAGGCGTGCTGACCGATTCGCCCGCAGCCAGAATGACGCGCGCGGCGACGAACTGCTGCACCGTCTGCGCCAGCGCATGCGCCATGCCGGCGGCGCTCCACACGGTCACCGCGATGGCATAGGCGACGCGCACGCCCAGCCGGTCGACGAACCAGCCGACGAACAGCAAAGTGCCGGCGGCCGCGATCTGGAAGGAGGAGCCGAGATGCGCATAATCGGCGTCGGACCAGCCGAATTCGGCCTCCAGCGTGGGTTTCAGCAGCGCCAGCACCTGGCGATCGACATAATTGAGCGCATTGCCCAGGAAGAGCAGGACGACGAGCGCGATCGCTGCGCCGCGTGCCATGCCCTGATGCCGTGCCTCTTCCATTGCCGATCCTCCCAAGCTCGCGCCTGTCTACGACGCTTCGTGCTTGCACGATAGCCGCTCGCGCGCGTAAGGAAAGCGCAATATGACACCGAAGGACATATATCGGGGACGAGGGGCAAGGCGATGAACGGCAAGCGGCAGGAAATCGACTGGGACTCGCTTCCCGCAGCGGGCGACCTGTTCGGCGAGATGTATCTGGCCGAAGCCGCGCCCAAGCCCGATGCCGCGAAACCGCGCGACACGATCTTTCAGGGCCTCGCGATCTGCGCGATTGCCGCCGGGGCGGCGGCCTGGCTGTCCGAACATTATAATTTCCCGATCATCCTGCTCGGCCTGCTGATCGGGCTGTCGCTCAGCTTCGTCGCGCGCGATCCGCGCAGTCACAAGGGGCTCGATTTCGCCTCGCGCACCTGCCTGCGCTTCGGCGTGGTGCTGCTCGGCCTGCAGGTGACGTTCGAGCAGATCGGTTCGCTGGGCGTGCAGCCTTTCGCTGCGCTCGCGGCGATCATGACCGTCACGTTCCTGGCAGGTATCCTCGGCGCGCGGCTGGTGGGCCAGTCCAACTATACCGGCATCCTGGCGGGCGGAGCGACCGCGATCTGCGGCGCGAGCGCGGCGATGGCGCTCTACGGCATTATCGGGCGCGAGCGATTGAACCAGTCGCAATTCGCGATCACCCTGGTCGTCGTCTCGCTCTTCAGCGCGCTGGCCATGTCGCTCTATCCAATCCTTGCCGAATATCTGCAGCTGACCGACCAGCAGGCCGGGTTCCTGATCGGCGCGTCGATCCATGACGTCGCGCAGGCGATCGGCGGCGGCTATGCGTTTTCCGAAAGCGCAGGAAGCTATGCCGCGATCGTCAAGCTTTCGCGCGTCGCGATGCTCGCCCCCGTCGTCATCATCACCGGCCTTGCCATCGGCAATGCCGATCAGGCCGAGGGCAGCCCCTTGTGGAAGCGGCTGGCGCTGCCCTGGTTCATCGTCGCGTTCTTCGGCGTGGTGCTGGTCAATTCGCTGGTGGCCATGCCCGATCCGGTGCGCGATTCGGCGCTCAGCCTGTCCAAGGGGCTGCTGCTGATCGCGGTGATCGCGACCGCGATGCGCAGCCGCATGGACCTGTTGATGGAAACCGGAATCCGCCCTGCCATCCCGGTGCTGATCGCGACATTGACCAGCCTGGCCGCCTCGTTCGCGGTCGTGATCCTGCTCTTCTAGCCAAATCGCTCGGCGAGCAGCCTGGCGATCGTCTCGGCATCGGCGGGCGCGACCGGCGCGCCATAGACCTTGACCATCTTGGTCACCTCGTCGTGCCAGAATTTCTCGCCCATGCCGCGCGGCTGGGTGGTGACATATTCAAGGCTGTGGCACGCGGTACAGTTGTTGACCACGATCTCGGCACCGGCGTCGGACAGCTCGGCGGGAATCGCCTCTTCGGGCAGCTGAAAGCTGACCGGCTCCATCCGCGCGGCGACGATTTCCGGCCCTGCGTCGCGATCTATCAGCGCCCAGGTTGCGCCGCCAGCGGCTACCGCAAGCAGGCCAATTCCAATGATCACTCCCTTGGCTTTCATCACACGGCCTCCACGTTGGTCGTCTCGACGACATTGCGCATATAGCCCGCAGGCTGCCAGCGCGCCTCCATCGGCTGGGTCTCGCCGCCCGCCGTCTCGGCGCGAACGCGCAGGGCATGCCGCCCTGACGCAAGCTTCAGCCCCAGCTTCCATTCGCGGAACGAATAGCGGCCCAGATCCTCACCCAGTTTTGCCTCCTGCCAGTTCCTGCCGTTATCGGGCGAAACGAGCACGCGCTTGATCGGATCGCCGCCGCTGAAGGCGATACCGCGCAGCTCGGTCGTCTGGCCTGCACTGACCTTCGCGCCATCCTGATGGCTGGTCAGGAACGAACGGACGCTGAACCGGGAGATCGGTACGGTCTTGTCGGGCTTGGTGCCCGGCTCGACGCAGCGGCAGTCATTGTCGGGAATGCGATAGGCGGTTTTCATCCAGTAACCGTCGAACTCGGCGTCCAACACGTTGATTTCGCTGAGATGCTTGACCCAATAGGTGCCGAAATGTCCCGGCACGACCAACCGCAGCGGATAGCCGTTGAGGAAAGGCAGTTCCTCGCCGTTCATCGCGAACGCGACCATCACCTCGCCATCGAGCGCATGATCGATGTCGAGCGCCTTGACGAAATCCGCCACGCCATCGGCTGGCGAATTGTCGAGTCCGTTGAAGGTGACCTGGGCAGCGCCCGTACGCACCCCGGCCTTGGCGAGCAGATGCTTCAGCGCCACGCCCTGCCAGCGCGCATTGCCCATCGCGCCATTGCCCAGCTGGCCGCCCGCGACACGCGGCGTCACGAAGCCGCGGCTATTGCCCGAACACTGGTTGACCGCAACGGTCTCGCTCACCGGAAAATCGCGACGCAGCGAATCGAGCGTCAGTTGCAGCGGCGTTTCGACATGCCCGCCGATGGCGAGGCGGAAGCTGCGTGGATCGATTTCGGTGGGAAGGCCGGACAGGTGATAGCGCACGAAAAACGCGTCATTGGGCGTGAGCAGGCCTTGGTTGAAAACGGAAAACGGCGTTTCCAGCTGCGGCGGGCGGCTGGTCAAAAGGATCATCTCGCGCTTGCCGGGCAGCGTCACCAGCGGACGCTTGCCATTGGCGAAGGGCAGGGTGAGCGTTCCACCCGAAGACTTGCCCACCGCGCCCAGCAGGGCCGCGCCTGCACCTGCCACGAAAAACCTCCGGTCGATGCCGCTCATCTCCGCTCCCCGATCCATGGCGCCAGCGCCTATCGCCGCGCCATCGTGTCTCTATGTCCACCGTTAGTCAGAAACCTGTGATCACGCAAGAAAGGCAGCATATTGGGTCCGCCAGGCCGCCACTTCTGCTGCAAGCTCGGGTGGTGGCTCATCGCCCGACAGAACCAGCTTTGCCACATCGGCTTCGGGGTGCATCAGCATCTTGCGCTTGCCGTCGCTGAACCAGACCGCCACCGGCCGATCGCAAATGGCGTCGAGCACCCGTGCCGCCATGCCGCTGGCGATCGCATCGCTGCCGGGCAATGCCAGCACGGTGAGGGCAATGGCTTCGAATGGATGGCGCGCCTCGCGGTGAAAGCTGACCGAAACGAGCAGGCCCGAGCGATCGGGGCGTGCTTCATCGGGCAAGGCGGCGAGCCTGCGCCAGGCGCAGAACCAGGTCCGGCAGATCGTCGGTCGCACCGCATGAATGCTGCACCCGTTGGCGGTCAGCTGCGGGCAGGGCGTGCCGGCAGGCTTTGCCAGGTCGGGCGTGTCGACCTTGAGCGTCACGCAGCAGGCAGTGCAGCCACCGCATTCGCGGTTTGCCAGCACCGGGCCCAGCAACAGGGTCTCAAGATCCGTGGGGTCCGCCATATGCAAAGCTGTGACGGTCGGCGGGGATGATTGCAAGCGGCCCGGCGATCAGCGCCAGTGAATCCACTCGCCATAGGGATGGCAGGTCGCGAGGAACCGCTGCTCACCGCTTGGCCAGCACGTCAGCGACAGCCGCACCTCGCTGCGATCGGGCGTCCATTCGAGGCTGATCCACGCTAGCGGCTTACGCTCGGTCGCGAACTGGCCCGACTGCACGATGATCTCCGCGAGGCGTGCGCGCTGCGGCTCGGGAAGATATTGGCGGAACATCGAATGGAAGACGACACGGCAGGTGTCGGCCGATTGCGGTGCCGCCAGCTTCTGCGCGATCCAGTCGAGAGCCTCGGCTTCCTCGATTTGGGGCGGGTGCGCGCGGGCGATATCGAGCGCATGCTCGAGCCGCGCGATGCGGTGGTGTTGGTCCGCCCAGATGAACGCCAGCAGCCTTTCGCAGCTATCCGCATCGCGGGCGTTGAGCGGGTGCAGATCGGCCCCGCTGGCCGACAGGATGCTGACCGGCGCGGCGACCGGTTGCGGGCCGCGCCACTCGGGGGCGATTTGTAGCGCCGACGCAGGGTCGCCCGCCTTCACTCCGCCCAGATCAAAGCCATAACGGCCAAGATTGAGGTTGAGGCCGCAACTGGTCCCCAATTCGAGCAATTCGAACGGCAGGCCATAACGGTCTGCGGCCACCATCAGCGCTGCCATGAGGGCGGCGGAGCGGCCGACTTCGTTGGTCTGGGTCGGATCGCGCAGCCATTGCAGAATGAATGCGTCGGAATGCGCCAGCCCAATCGCCAGGGCGCGATCGAAATCGGCATGTTCGCCCCGGTACAATGCGCTGAGTTCGGGGACAGTGCCGCGTCGGGCCACAGCGTGGAGTGCGCCGTTCAGCCGCATGGCAAGCGCCGCTGCGGCGCGGTCGCCCGGCCAGGTCGCGATGACCGCTTCGGTCATCGGGGCATGGGAAAGCTGGCGTTCGGCGGCCTCGAGCACGCGGGCGACGAAGTCCGACCCTAGGCTCCGGCAGACGGCAGCCTGACGCGACAGCTCTGCATGTACGGGTGCCAGTGCCAAGGGCGCGATCGGTGTTATCGGAGATGCCTTGGCCCGCGGCGGGTGCGTCGTTCCGGCGATATTCTCTTTGGAAATGAGTGCAGACATGATTCTCGCCAACGAACAAGTCGGCAAACACTCCCGACCCCCGTCCGACTGGCTAGGTAATCAGCGTAAACAAGTGGTTAACAAAGTCGGGATGGCGCGTCACGACTTGACCTGTTCGGCATAATGCGAATCGTTGATTGGCTGGTCGAGGCCCGGCGAATCGGAGCGCGGTCAGCAGGGCAAGGGCATCGAGACCGATAAGGCGGCGCCAAATTGCCCATTCTTGCTAATTTTGCAATCATGATCGCAATAATTGCAAATATCGAAAAATCAACACGTTATATTTTATGCAAAGGTTCGCATACAAACATTGCGGGGCGAGCGATCGGAGTGTCAGTATCGAGCGAACCGTTGGATTTGAGCCACTTTCCCCCCATTTCTGGGCTATGTTTCAAGCTTAAAAAGAGGGGGGAGCTAAGTATTCGCTGAGCCCAGTGCGTTTAACTTTGCTTTAAGCATGCAAACCTAACCGCTGGCCCATCCAATAGTTTTGGGGGGCTCAAAGTGAAATCTCTTACTACTGCAATCTATAGCTGTGCATCGACTGTCGCGATCGTTGCTGCGTTTGCAGCGCCGGTGGCGGCGCAGGAAGACAAGCCGCAAACTGCCTGGGAGGCAAGCCGCACGGTCGATGAAGGCGATGTCGTTACCACTGGCGTGGCGCGCGGCCGCGACCGTCTGAACAGCGCGACGTCGACCAGCGCGATCAAGGAGAACGACATCGTTCGCCTGGCGCCGCGGTCGCTGGCCGAGCTTTTCCGCAACATTCCGGGAATCCGCGTCGAGGCTGCTGCCGGTGAGGCGCAGAACAACTATACCGTCCGAGGGCTGCCGATGGTCAATGGCGCCAGCAAGTACATCCAGATCCAGGAAGATGGCCTTCCGGTGATGGAATTCGGCGATCTGATGCGCCTGACGCCCGATATCTTCGTCCGCGCCGATTTCAATGTCGGCCAGGTCGAATCGATCCGCGGCGGATCGGCCTCGACCTTCGCCTCGAACGCGCCGGGCGGCGTCATCAACCTCATCTCGAAGACCGGAGAGGTCGAAGGCGGATCGGTGATGGCGACGGTGGGTGTCGACTTCGAAAGCTATCGCACCGATTTCGACTATGGCGGCCAGCTGGGTGATGGCTGGCGCTTCCATGTCGGCGGCTTCTACCGCGAGGGCGAAGGAATCCGTGAAACCGGTTTCAACGCCGCGCGCGGCGGTCAGGTGAAGTTCAACGTCACCAAGCAGTTCGATGGCGGCTATATCCGCGTTTATGGCAAGCTGCTCGACGACCGCGTGCCGACCTTTACCGGCACCCCGCTGCTGGTGACCGGCACCAATGCCGATCCTTCGTTCCGCGATCCTGCCGGAGTCAGCAGCCGCACCGATTCGCTGCTTTCGCCGACGCTGCCGGTCGTGCTGACGCTCGGCTCGTCGGGTCAGGTCCGTCGCCGCAATTTCACCAACGGTGTCGAAGCGAATGCCAAGACGCTCGGCTTCGAGGCGCAGTTCAGCCTGGGTGACTGGACCGTCACCAACCGCTTCCGTTACGCCGATCAATCGACGCGCAACACCACGCTGGTCGTCTCTTCGGCAGCGCCGGCTGCGCAGTTTGCCTCGCGCTTTGGCGGCGCTGGCGGAGCGTTCCGCTATGCATCCGGACCGCGTGCCGGGCAGCCGTTCAGCGCTGCGGGCGGCAATGGCCTGGTCGCCCTGTCGTTCTTCTCGGACAATGACGCGCCCGATGTGAGCAACATGACCAACGATCTGCGAATCAGCCGGGTCTGGCCCGTCGCCGGTGGCGATCTGACGACCACCGCAGGCCTGTATCGTTCGAACCAGAAGTTCATCTCCGAAATCGGCTTTGCCACGTTCTTCCAGGACGTTGTGGGGGGAGGCCAGGCGGTGCCGCTCGACCTCGTCACTGCGGCAGGCGCTCTGGTCACCGATGGCGGCTATCGCAATTTCGGTGGCCCGGGCGCTGCTGGCAACATCCGCGACAATGCCGTGACCTATCAGACCACTGCACCCTTTGCCTCGGTCAACTTTGCCAAGGGCAAGATCGCTATTGGTGCCTCGGTGCGCTGGGATAACAGCCGGGCGCGGGGCAATGCGATGAACGACAGCGGTGTCCGCACCTTCGACATGAACGGCAACGGTGTCATTTCGGCACCCGAGCGCCTGGTGTCTTTCGTCCCTGTTGGCGTGACCCAGCCGGTCCGTTACAGCCACGACTATCTGTCCTATTCGGTCAGCGTGAACTATCGCATCGCCGAGCCCTTTGCGATGTTTGCCCGTTACAGCCTGGGTGGCCGCGCGGCTGCGGACAAGATCCTGTTTACCTCGGCAATCAGCCCGACCACGGGCGCGTTGTTGAACCCGGCGGCAGGCGATGACAGCGTGCGTCAGGCGGAGATCGGGCTGAAATACCGCAAGGATGGCCTGGTCCTCAATCTGACGGGCTTCCACGCCAAGACCGACGATACCAACTCGCAGATCCTGACCAATCCCGCCACGGGCCAGCTCGAGCTGCTCTCGGTCACGCGCGGCTACGAGGCCTATGGTCTCGAATTCGAGGGCGGTTTCCGCCGCGGTCCGTTCAGCATCACGGCGCACGCGACCTATACCGAAGCGGAAATCAAGAGCGCCGAGAATCCGGCCCTGGTGGGCAACATCCCGCGCAACCAGCCCAAGCTGCTGTTCGGGGTTACGCCGCAATTCGACACCGACCTGTTCACTGTCGGTGCCAATATCATCGGGGTGACCGACAGCTTCAGCCAGGACGTCAACCAGCTGCGCATGCCGGGCTACACCACGGTTGGCCTGTTCGCACAGGTCCGTCCGATGGAGCGGCTGGAGCTCAGCATCAACGCCAACAACGTGCTGAACGAGCGCGCGATCACCGGAATTTCCGAAGGAGCGATCCCGGCATCCGGCGTGGTGATGGCGCGGCCGCTGTTCGGCCGTTCGATCTCCGCATCGGCGCGCTTCTTCTTCTGATCGGTGCGCTGACGGCTCGTCCCTTGTCTGCTGGCAAGTCGCCAGCGGCAGGGGGCAGCCGGCGACAAGTTTGTGGCGCTCGCGGGGCTGTTCAGCGTCGCGGGCGCCGCGCTGTGTCAGGCGCTCAAGGGGCTCGCGGAAACCCCTGATCTTCGGGCGTTTCGCGTCAGACAACATTTCCCGGCAACTTGGTCAATCGGCGTTAACCACGCTTTAATTGGAATCAAATAGGCCGGTTGGGAAAGTGTTTTACAGCAGGGGCAATTCATGAATTTCTTCAAATATCACGGTTCGACTTGCACGGCCGCCGTCGCCATCGCGATGGTCGCCATGGCCACGCCGGCCCTGGCCCAGGAAGACAAGCCGATGACGGCCTGGGAGGCGAGCCGCACCGTCGATGAAGGCGATATGGTCACTACCGGCGTGGCACGTGGCCGTGACCGTCTGAACAGCGCGACCTCGACCAGCGCGATCAAGGAAAACGACATCATCTCCATCGCGCCGCGATCGCTGGCCGAACTGTTCCGCAACATTCCCGGCATCCGCGTCAACGCTGCGACGGGCGAGGGCGGAAACAGCTATACCGTGCGCGGCCTGCCGCTCGTCAACGATGGCGCCAAGTACATCCAGCTGCAGGAAGACGGCCTGCCGGTCCTCGAATTCGGTGACCTGCTCACCCTCACGCCGGACATCTTCATCCGCGCCGACCTCAATGTCGCGCAGGTGGAATCGATCCGTGGCGGATCGGCATCGACCTTCGCCTCGAATGCTCCGGGTGGCGTGATCAACCTGATCTCCAAGACCGGAGAGGTCGAAGGCGGATCGGTGATGGGCACGGTCGGCATCGATTTCGAAAGCTATCGCACCGATTTCGATTATGGCGCGCGTCTTGGCGATGGCTGGCGCTTCCATGTCGGCGGTTTCTATCGCGAAGGTGAAGGTCCGCGCGAAACCGGCATGAACTCGATGCGCGGCGGCCAGGTCAAGTTCAACGTCACCAAGCAGTTCGATGGCGGCTATATCCGCGTCTATGCCAAGCTGCTCGACGATCGGGCACCCAGCTTCATCAACACGCCGCTGCGCGTGACCGGCACCAATGCCGATCCGTCCTATTCGGACGTTCCCGGTCTCGACACCCGCACCGACTCGCTGGTCTCGCCGTTGCTGCCCAACTCGCTGCGTCTGGGCACCTCGGGCACGCCGACGCGCCAGACCCTGGCAGAAGGCACGCACTCCAAGTCCAAGTCGCTGGGCTTCGATGCGCAGTTCAGCCTGGGCGAATGGTCCGTCACCAACCGCTTCCGCTATGCCGACCAGTCGCTGCGCAGCCTGATCCTGTTCCCCTCGGCAGCAGCACCGGCGGCAGCATTTGCCACCCGTTTCGCCGGCCCGGGTGCGACCGCCACCTATGCGGCGGGTCCGCGCGCCGGCCAGCCCTTCGACCCGTCGGGCAACGGCCTGCTCAACGTCTCGTTCATCGTCGACTCCGATGTTCCCGATGTCAGCAACATGACCAACGACCTGCGCGTCAGCCGGGTGTGGAATGTCGGCGGCGGTGATCTGACCACGACGGCGGGCCTGTACCGATCGAGCCAGGAATATGTCTCGGAAATCGGCTTCACCACCTTCCTGCAGGACATTGTGGGCGGCGGTCGGTCGGTCGCGGTCAACCTGCGCACCGCCACCGGCATCCCCGTCACCGACGGCGGCATTCTGGTCTATGGCAGCGCGGGCGGCGCCGGCAATTCGAAGAACACCGATCTCACCTATCAGGTGACCGCGCCGTTCGGTTCGTTCAACTTCGCCAAGGGCAAGATTGCCATCGGCGGTTCGATCCGCTGGGACAATGTCCGCGTCCGCGGCAACATCATCAACGATACCGGAACGCGTCCGTTCGACATGAACGGCAATGGCGTGATTTCCGTGCCGGAAAGCCGCGTTGCGTTCATCCCCAACAACGTGACCTTCCCGGTCAACTACAACCATGATTATGTCTCGTACTCGCTGAGCACCAACTATCGCGTGTCCGAGCCGTTCTCGATCTTCGCGCGCTACAGCCGCGGCGGTCGCGCAGGGGCGGACAAGATCCTGTTCACGCCGGCGGTCAGCACCGTGACGGGCGCGCTCGTCAACAGCGTTGCGGGACATGACGTGCTGCGCCAGGCAGAATTGGGCCTGAAATACCGCAAGGACGGCATCTTCCTCAACCTGACCGGCTTCTATGCGCTGACCGACGAGACCAACTCGCAGCTGCGCACCAATGCCACGACCGGTCTGGCTGAACTCGCCACGGTCGCGCGTTCGTACAAGGCCTATGGTCTGGAGTTCGAGGGCGGCATCCGCCGCGGTCCGTTCAGCGTTACGGCGCACGCCACCTATACCGAGGCGGAGATCGATGCTGCAGAAACCCCGACGATCGTCGGTAACATTCCGCGCGGTCAGCCCAAGCTGCTCTACGGAATCCGTCCGCAATTCGACAGCGACATGTTCTCGGTCGGATTCAACGTGATCGGACAGACCGGCAGCTTTGCGCAGGACGTCAACCTGCTCCGTCTGCCTGCCTTCACCACGGTAGGCGCGTTTGCCCAGTTCCGTCCGATGGAGCGGCTGGAATTCAGCGTGAACGCCAGCAACCTGTTGAACGAGCGCGCGATTACCGGCGTGTCCGAAGGCGCCATTCCGGCAGCGGGGGTCGTGATGGGACGCACCATGTACGGCCGCACCGTGTCGGCATCTGCAAGGTTCTTCTTCTGATGCGCGGCCTGCCTCGGGACATCGCACCAGCCGCATTCCGGCTGTTCCGGCGCCCCGGGGCGGGCGCCCATACCACCTGGACCACAAAGGCTTGATCATGCTGAACAAACTGAACATTCCACGGAAGCTCAGCCTGTCCTTCCTGATGATCTGCAGCTCGGCTGCGCTGATGATGATCGTCTTCGCCGTCAATCTGTGGATGATCCAGTCATCGACGGAGCAGAACAATCATTCGCAGCTCATCTACGGCAAGGTCCAGGTGCTTGAGACCTCGCTGCTCCGGCAGAACAGCCAGTTTCGCGGCTATCTGGTGACGGGTGACGAGAGCTATCTGAAATCCTATTACGAGGGCCGCGACGAGTATGACGCCGCCGCCAAGGAACTGGAAACGCTGATCGTCAACCCGGCGCATCTGAAGCTGCTGGAAGAGGCGCGCAGCGAAACGCTGGCCTGGCGCAAGAACTGGGGCGACAAGCTCATCAAGTGGACCCAGCAGGGCCGCGGCGAGGCTGCGGTCGAAGCGGTGCGCAACGCCGGCAAGGCCGTGCTGGTGAGCAAGGCGGTGCTGCCGCTGCGCGACATTCGCGACGCCGAGCGGGCTTCGATCGAGCGGAACTCCGCGCGGCAGGATTCGGCGCTGACCTCAGCAACCGTCGCGCTGGTCATCGGGGGTATCGCGCTGATCGGTATCGCTATTGGTCTTGCGGTTGCGCTGAGCCGCGCCATCGCGCTGCCGATCACCCGTCTTACCGACGCCATGGCGAGCCTGGCGGCGGGCAAGAACGCCATCGATGTCGACGTGAACCGTTCGGACGAGCTGGGCGACATGGCCCGTGCCGTCGTGGTGTTCCGCGATGCCGCCGTCGCCAAGGCGCGCGCCGACCAGGATCAGGCCAATGTCGTCACCGCGCTCGGCAAGGGCCTGGAGGCGCTCGCTTCGGGCGACATGACCTATCAGATCACCGAGCCTTTTGCGGCCAATTATGACGGTCTGCGCATGACCTTCAACCGCACGGTCGAGGGGCTGGAAACCAGCCTGTCGAGCGTCGCCAGCTCGGCGCAGAGCGTGCACAACGGCGCCGGCGAAATCCGTGCGGCGTCCGAGGATCTGTCGCAGCGCACCGAGCAGCAGGCGGCCAGCCTCGAAGGTGCGGCCAGCGCGATGGACAAGGTGACCGGCATGGTCAGCGAGTCCGCCAGCAGCGCCAAGACGGCACGGATCGAGATCGACACCGTGCACAAGGATGCCAATGAAGGCGGCCAGGTCGTCGACAAGGCGGTGAGCGCGATGGACGCGATCGAGCGCAGCTCGCAGGAGATCGGCCAGATCATCAACGTCATCGACAGCATCGCTTTCCAGACCAATCTGCTGGCGCTCAATGCCGGGGTCGAGGCTGCGCGTGCGGGTGAATCGGGCAAGGGCTTTGCGGTCGTCGCCAACGAGGTTCGCAGCCTCGCCCAGCGCTCCGCCGATGCCGCCAAAGACATCAAGGCGCTGATCACCGCGTCGAGCGAGCAGGTGCAGGAAGGCGTCAGCCTGGTCGCGGAGACCGGCAAGATGTTCGACCGCATCATGGGCCGCATCGGCGATGTAAGCCGCATGGTCGCAGAAATTGCCGAAGGCGCGGAAACCCAGTCGTCGAACCTGCGCAGCGTCAACACGTCGGTCGGCGACATGGACAAGATGACGCAGCAGAACGCCGCGATGGTGGAGGAAACCACCGCAGCTGCGCGTACGCTGGCATCGGAAGCCGACGAGCTCGCCTCGCTGGTCGGCCGCTTCCGCCTGAAGACCACGCACGGCCGTGCGGCGGCGCCGGCAAGCTCGGGTGGCTTCAGCCGCCCGGTCGCCAAGCCGCGCCCGATTCCGCGCACGAGCGGCAATCTGGCGCTCAGCCCTGCGGTCGATGACGACGACTGGAGCGAGTTCTGACGAACCGCTGATATGCGCATGAAACGCGAGGAGGGGCCGGGCTTGCAAAAGTCCGGCCCCTTTTTTGCGTAGGCATATCAATCCGTGACGCCGGTAAGTGGCTTGACCAATGATCATGACCGCAGTGCCTGGTCTGCAACATCGGGTGGCTACGAGCGGGTGAAACCGCGCCGAGATCGGTCCTATCACAGCGACCTGATTCCGGAGGAAACGCCTGATCGATCCTGATCGATCAAGCCAGGATGGGGTGGCGCGGTTCAGGCGGTCCCGATAGCGAGCATGGCACAAATGCGGGCAAAAAAGTCCTGTCCCGGCTCTTCACTCAACCGGTGTGGTGCAGAAATCCATCAAGTGGATTGATGGAATTCGATGCAACATTTGGATTTGCATGGCCTGGCCAGCTATGCAAATTGGCAATACCAATGAAAAACAGGGAGGATTTCTGATGTCTGCAGCAAGGCCGTTTGGCATCCACGCATCGCGCGCCGCCATCGCTCTCATGTCCGTGGCGATTGCCTTTTCCTCGAGCAGCTACGCGCAGGACGCCGACGCGACCGAAGAAGCGAGTAGCGATGACAATGTCATCATCGTCAGCGCGCAGAAACGCGATCAGAATATCCTTGATGTGCCGGCGGCCATTTCCGCTGTCGGGCAGGACGTTCTTCAGGCGGCCCAGGTCGACCGGTTTACCGAATTGACCGCGATCTCTCCGTCATTGACCATCACCACCAGCGGCAATCGCAACCAGAACCCGATCTTCCTGCGCGGCATCGGCACGTTCAGCTTTTCGACCGCTGCCGAACCTGCCGTGCTGGTCATGATCGACGATGTTCCGCTGCTGCTGCCCGGACAGGCGCTCAGCAACTTTGCCGATGTTGCGCGGATCGAGGTGCTGCGCGGTCCGCAGGGCACCCTGTTCGGCAAGAGTGCATCGGCCGGCGTGATCAGCATCGTCTCGCAGGCGCCTGCGAATGAACTGACCGGCTTTGTCGAGGCCTCGCTCACCGATGATGAGGAGTTCCGTGTCCAAGGCGTCATCTCGGGGCCGGTTGATGAAAATGGCGGCTTCCGTATTTCCAGCTTCTATAACAATTTCGAAGGCTTTCTGCGCAACACCTTCACCGGCAACATGATCGGGCAGGAGGAATCCTGGGGGCTGCGCGGTCGGTTCGATTACGAGGTCGGCCGGGCCCAGATTCAGCTCACTGCGGATTACAGTGAATTCTTCGACAATGGTGGCGACAATACCTTTCGTCAGGTTACCCGGACGCGCGCCGATGGAACACCGGCGAACCGCCAGCTGGACCTTACCGGCATCACGCCTGGTCCGACCAATCGCAGGCTTCGCATCAACGACGAGGCGGTCAACGATTCCAAGCAGTTGCTTCTGTCGAGCCGGTTCAGCCTCGATCTCGACTTTGCCACGCTCACCTCGATAACCAGCTATCAGTCCTGGAAATATCGGGCGCAGAATGACCAGGATCTTCAGCCGATCCGGGACAGTTTCCAGGATTCCGTCTACGATACCCGCACCGTCACGCAGGAGCTGCGGCTGACCTCGCCGACCGATGGCGATTTCGACTATATTCTGGGGGTCTATATTGCGGATGGTGATACCGACAGGAGCTTTGTCCGCCTTGCCCCGAATACCCCGCCGCTGCGTCAGAATTGGGATTCCAACGCGTCGGTCCGCAACTATGCTGCCTTTGCCCAGCTGGGCTATGACATCTCGCCCAAGACTTTGGTGTCGCTGGGCGCGCGCCTGAACTACGAGAAGATCGACGTCTTCTTCCAGGACAATCGGACGGCGATACCAGGCATCTTCCGGGGATCGGATTCGGACACGGCCTTTACCGGAAAGCTGTCGCTCCAGCACTTTTTCGACAGCGGGATCATGGCCTTCACTTCGGTCGCGACCGGATACAAGGGGCAGGCCTATGACATTTCTTCGGGCTTCAACCAGCGCCGTGCCGACAATCCGATCCGGTCGGAAAGCAGCGTCGCCTATGAAATCGGCCTCAAGGGCGATGCGCTTGACGGCAAGGCGCAGTTTCAGCTGGTTGGCTTCTGGGTCGATTACGATGATTTTCAGGCGCAGGGCATCAACAACGAGCTGATCGTTCCGCAGTTCGAGCTGGTCAATGTCGGCAAGCTGCGCACCCGGGGTATCGAGCTGGAAAGCTCGATTCGGCCGACCGATGGCCTCACCGTCTTTGCCTCGGGCGCCTATGTCGATGCGCAGATCAAGGAATTTTCCGGCGCGAACTGCTATTTTGGCCAGACCGTGGCACAAGGATGCGTCCGCAATCCGGCAAGCGGCCTGTTCTCGCAGGACCTGGCGGGCAAGCAGCTCAACAATTCGCCCGACTTCAAGTTCAATGTCGGCCTGATCTACGAAAAGCCGATTTTCGGGGATGTCGAGCTGGTGCTCAACGGCAATTACACCTGGCAGAGCGGTGTCAATTTCGACATCGGCAACAATCCGCGGACGAAGCAGCCGGCTTATGGTCTCGCCAATGCCTCGATCGGTCTGCAGGGCGATGACAAGAACTGGCAGGTCAGCCTGTTCGTCAACAATCTGTTCGATCAGGATTACGTGACGCAGATCATCGACGATACCTCGACGCGCGTCGATCCATTCATCCTGCTGCAGCAGATTCCGCGCAACGCCAGCCGTTTCTTCGGCATCCGCGCCCGCTTCGGCTTCTGATCGGCCAGAGGAAAAGGGCCGCCAACCGTTGAACGGCTGGCGGCCCTCTCTGTCTATTGGCGCAGTTGCTGGCTGAGATATTCCAGATCCGTAGCCGCCGCTTGCCAGGTCGCAGTGAACATCCCATTCGCGCCGAACAGCGCCTCGGCAATGCCTTCCCTGCCATGCGTCTGCCACAGCGCCGCCAGAGCCTGTGCCTGCGGATCGTCCACCGCGCGTCGATCGCCGCGCACATGGCATATCCAGGCTGCGAGCGCCTGCAACGTGGCCGGGCTCGAACGTCCCGCCGCCTGGCTGGTCGCCAGCGGTTCGAGCCAGCGCTGCGGAATCTTCTGCGAGCCATCCATCGCGATCTGCATCAGCCTGTGCTGGAGTGCGCTGTTGGCGAAACGGTCTAGCAGGCTGCCCGCATAGGCGACCGTGTCGATGCCGCTCGCCGGTTCGAGCGTCGCGGCTGCTTCTTCGCGCATGATCGTCTCGATCACCGGGCGGATCGCCGGATCGGCGACGGCCTGGTGGACGAATTCATGCCCCGCATCGAGCCCCAGATAGGCGAGCGCCGAATGCGCGCCGTTGAGCATGCGCAGCTTCGCCGCCTCATAGGGACGAACGTCATCGACCAGCTGCGCGCCGACAGCCTCCCAGCGCGGGCGCGGGCCGGCGAAATCGTCCTCGATCACCCATTGGGTGAACGGCTCGGTGATGATCGCGCCCTCGTCCTCGAGACCGATCTGCGCGGCGACCCAGGCGCGGTCCTCCATCGTCATCGCGGGCACGATCCGGTCGATCATCGTCGCGGGGCAGCGGCAATGTGCGTTGAACCAGTCGGCCAGCGTTGGATCGGTCGCCTCGAGATAGGCGCGCATCAACAGCCTGAGCTGGCGGCCATTGTCGGCGAGATTGTCGCAGCTGAGCAGCGTCAGCCCCGGAAGGCCCGCTGCCCTGCGCCGGGCAAGACCTGCGGCGAGAAAGCCGTAGATCGTGCGTGGCACGGCGCCGGACAGATCGGATGCCAGAGCGGAATTGTCGGTATCGAGCGACCCGTCGGCGCGGCGGACATAGCCTTTCTCGGTCACGGTGAAGCTGACGATATGCGTGTCCCGGCTCGCGATCGCGGCGATGACGTCATTCGGCGCTTCGGGTGCGACGATGACCCGGGCGACCGAGCCGATCAGCCGCATCGTCACCGCATCGGATGACCGCTCGACCAGCGTGTAAAGCCCGTCCTGCGGGTTGAGCTGTGCTGCCACATCGCCCGAGCGCAGCGACACGCCGATAATGCGCCAGTCGCGATCGCCTGCCGCCATCGCCGCGTCGGTATAGGCGGCCTGATGCGCCCGGTGGAATGCGCCGATTCCGAAATGGACGATGCCGCATTTCTGCGCTGCCGGGTCATAGCCGGGGCGCTCGACACTCGCGGCCAGCTGCGCCGCCGTCTCGCGGCCCAGCCTCACAGCTTGTAGGCCTTTTTGGCGAGATTGTAGCTGAGCTCCTGGGCCAGCTCCGCCGCCTCCCATTCCTCGATGCGGTGCTCCGCGACCAGCTGTGCCAGGAAGCCGCAATCGATCCGCCGCGCGACATCGTGCCGCGCCGGGATCGAGAGGAACGCGCGGGTATCGTCGTTGAAACCGACAGTGTTGTAGAAGCCGGCGGTCTCGGTCATCGCATGGCGGAAACGGCGCATGCCCTCGGGGCTGTCGTGGAACCACCAGGCCGGGCCCAGCTTGAGCGCCGGATAATGGCCCGCCAGCGGTGCCAGCTCGCGTGCATAGACCGATTCGTCGAGCGTGAAGAGAATGATGGTCAGGTCCGGATTGTTGCCGTGCCGCGCCAGCAACGGGCGCAGCGCGTTCACGTAATCGGTGCGGCTGGGCATGTCCGCCCCCTTGTCGCGCCCGAAGCGCGCGAACACCGCCGGATTGTGGTTGCGGAAGGCGCCGGGATGGATCTGCATCACGAGGCCATCCTCAGCGCTCATCGTCGCCATTTCGGTGAGCATCTGCGCGCGGAACAGCTCGGCTTCGCCGGGGGTCACATCCGGGCGGATCACGCGTGCGAACAGCGCCTCGGCCTCGTCGCGCGGCAGGTCCGCCGTCTGTGCGGTCGGGTGGCCGTGGTCGGTCGAGGTCGCGCCATGCTGCGCGAAGAACGCGCGGCGCTTGCGGTGCGCGGCGAGATAGCCCGACCAGCTGAACACGTCCTCGCCGGTCAGTTCGCCGAAGCGTGCCAGATTGTCCGCAAAGCCCTCGAACTCGGGATCGACCACCGGGTCGGGACGATAGGCAGTGAGTACTCGGCCCTGCCAACCGCTCGCTGCAATGGCCTGGTGATGCTCGAGCGTGTCGATCGGCGATTCGGTCGTCGTGATCACCTCGATCCGGTACCGCTCGAACAGCGCGCGCGGGCGAAAGGCCGGGGTGGCGAGCTGCCCGGTAATATGGTCGTAATAGTGATCCGCCGTTTCGGCATCGAGCTGGACATCCAGGCCGAAGGCCTCGGCAAACACCCAGTCGAGCCACATGCGTGAAGGCGTGCCGCGGAACAGGTGATAGTGGCTGGCAAGGATGCGCCATGCCTCGCGCGGATCGACTGCAGGGGCATCGGGTTTAGACACCGGTGTCAGCCCAAGAGACTCCAAAGCGATCCCCTGGCTGTAAAGCATGCGGAAGACATAATGGTCGGGCTGCAGCAGCAGCGCGGTCGCGTTCTCGAACGGCGCGTCGCTGGCGAACCAGGCCGGGTCGGTATGGCCGTGCGGGCTGATGATCGGCAGATCGCGCACGCTTTCGTAAAGCCGCCGGGTGATGCTGCGGACATCAGGATCGACGGGAAAGAGGCGGTCGGGGTGAAGCTGTAACGGTCGTTGTGTCATGTCAGAGTTGCGCTGCCCTTGCATAGCGTTCGCGGGTCGAGGCGACATTGCGCCGCGCGGCCTCAATAGCCTCTTCCTCGGTCGCGAACAGCAGGTGATTGATAACGGCGGACATATGGCCGCGCATTGCCGCCCGCGCCGCTGCAGGATCGCGCGCGCGCAGGGCATCCAACACCGCCTTGTGCTCTTCGACCACCGGCTGGACATTGGCGGTGCGTGCCTTTTCGAGCAGCAGCGCGCAATTGGGCGAGGTCGAACGCAACCGCCACATTTCCTCGATCTGGTTGCGGATCACCGCATTGCGCGTCGCGGTGGCGATCAGCATGTGAAAGGCCTGGTCGGCATACGTGCTGCCGCCGGGCATAAGGTTCTCGCGCTCGATCTCGGCGACCAGGCGTTCGAGCTCGTCCAGTTCGTCTTCGCGAATGTGCACCGCGGCAAGCGCCGCCGCTTCGCCCTCGATCAGCAGCCGCGCCTCCATCAGCTCGAATGCGGTCACGGTAAAGCCCGGTGCGTCGGTTTCGCCCGGCAGCTTGCGCACATAGGCGCCCGAACCGATGCGCACTTCGATCAGCCCCTGGACTTCGAGCGCGATCATTGCTTCCCGAACAGCGGGACGCGAGACATTGTACTGGACCGAAAGCTCGCGCTCGGCGGGCAGTCGGTCACCCACGGCATAGCGGCCCGCGACCAGATCGGAAAAGAGATCCTTGGCCAGCTTCTGGTAGAGCCGCTCGGGCGGCGGCACCGCCTCGATCGCGGGGGCGTTCTTCCTGGGTCGCGCCATGTGTAGCAGCTCCTGATGAAAGGCCTGACCAATTGGATGCAATCGGCCACGGAATTCCCATGCCACAGCCGCCAAGCCCACGACAAGGCCTAAAGCATGGTCCGGCGCTCGCATCATCTCCCCCGATAGGCAGCGTTTCGGCGCGATATGCGCCGGGGTCGGGCCGGTTTCAGACACATTCTGGAAAATAGGTATTACCAATTTTGTTGCATTTGATGCGTCGGGCGTTACCAATGGCGGCAGACGAGTTTCAGCAGGGGAGAGGCGTATCTCATGAAGATACAATCGGCCAAAGTGATCGTGACGTGTCCCGGACGCAATTTCGTGACGCTCAAGATCGAGACCGATCAGGGCGTGTACGGCATTGGCGATGCGACGCTGAACGGGCGAGAGCTGTCCGTCGTCTCCTATCTCGAGGATCATGTCATCCCCTGCCTGATCGGCATGGACCCGCAGCGGATCGAGGATATCTGGCAGTATCTCTATCGCGGTGCCTATTGGCGGCGCGGCCCGGTGACGATGCGCGCGATCGCGGCGGTCGACATGGCGCTGTGGGACATCAAGGCGAAGATGGCGGGCATGCCGCTTTACCAGCTGCTCGGCGGACGCAGCCGCGACGGCGTGCTGGTCTATGGCCATGCCAATGGCAGCGACATTGCCGAGACGGTCGAGGCGGTCGGCCATTATATCGACATGGGCTACAAGGCGATCCGCGCGCAGACCGGCGTTCCCGGTATCAAGGACGCCTATGGGGTAGGCCGCGGCAAGCTCTATTACGAGCCGGCGGATGCCAGCCTGCCCTCTGTCACCGGCTGGGACACGCGCAAGGCGCTGAACTATGTGCCGAAGCTGTTCGAGGAGCTGCGCAAGACCTATGGTTTCGACCAACATCTGCTGCACGATGGGCATCATCGTTACACCCCGCAGGAAGCGGCGAATCTCGGTAAGATGCTCGAGCCCTATCAGCTGTTTTGGCTCGAGGATTGCACTCCCGCGGAGAACCAAGAGGCGTTCCGGCTGGTGCGCCAGCACACGGTCACCCCGCTGGCGGTGGGCGAGATCTTCAACACCATCTGGGATTGCAAGGACCTGATCCAGAACCAGTTGATCGACTATATCCGCGCCACCGTCGTGGGGGCAGGGGGGCTCACGCATCTGCGCCGGATTGCAGATCTCGCCAGCCTGTACCAGGTGCGCACCGGTTGCCACGGGGCGACCGACCTGTCGCCGGTCACCATGGGCTGCGCACTGCATTTCGACAGCTGGGTGCCCAATTTCGGCATCCAGGAATATATGCGGCACACCGAAGCCACTGACGCCGTCTTCCCGCACGATTACCGGTTCGAGGCGGGATTGATGTATTGCGGCGAGACGCCTGGCCATGGCGTCGACATCGATGAGGCGCTGGCGACGAAATATCCCTACAAGCCCGCCTATCTGCCCGTTGCGCGGCTCGAGGACGGGACGATGTGGAACTGGTGAGCGCTGCTACTCACGCTGCTGAAGGCACTTTCTGACCGGAGTCCTTCAGCAGCGTCCACAGCACCACGGCCGCGACCAGATCGAGCCCGGCGAGCGCGGCGAACAGCGGATCATAGCCGAACGTGTCCGCGCTCTGCCCGATCAGCAGCGTGAACAGCATGCCGCCGATCCAGGCCGATGTCCCCGCCATGCCGCTCGCGGTGCCGACGGTCTTCTTGTCGAACACATCGGCGCACAAGGTGATCAGCGCGCCATTGAGCATCTGGTGCGCAAAGCCGCCGATGCAGAACAGCGCAATGGCCATGCCGGGCGAGGTCGCAAGCCCGATGCAGGCTGGGCCGGCCATGCACAGCGCGCCGATCGTCATCGTGATCTTGCGGCTGGCGATCAGCCCCGTCCCGCGTTTCATCAGCCAGCCGGGCAGCACCCCTGCGGCCAGACTGCCGAAATCGGCCGCGAGAAAGGGCAGCCAGGCCCAGAGCGCGATCGCCTTGAGATCGAGATTCCACGCCGAGACCAGATAGAGCGGGATGAAAAAATTGAACGTCTGCCACGCCGGTTCGGACAGGAAACGCGGTGTCGCGATCGCCCAGAACGAACGGCTGCGCAGCACGTCGCGCTTGGTCGCCGGCTTGGCGGTGACATCCTCGGCGCGCCCCGCCTCGATCAGGTCGCGCTCCCGTTGCGAGAGCCGGGGATGCTCGGCTGGATCGCGATAGCCGAACCACCACAGCCCTGCCCAGACCAGGCTGAGCACCCCGGTGACGACGAACGCCGCCTCCCAGTTCCAGGCGAGAATGCAGAAGGCGACCAAAGGCGGCGCGATCATGTTGCCCACGCTGGTGCCCATCTGGAACAGGCTGGTGGCGAGCGAGCGTTCGCGCGGCGGGAACCAGGTCGCGACGGTCTTGGCCCCGGCTGGGATCGCCGCCGCCTCAGTCGCGCCGAGCAATGTGCGGAAAAAGGCCAGGCTGGCCCATCCGGTGGCAAAGGCGTGCGCCATGTTCGAAAGTGCCCAGCCGATCGCGAACAGGAAGAAGCCGAGCCGCGTGCCCAGCGCATCGAGCACCGTGCCTGCGACGGTCTGCATCACCGTATAGCTCGCCTGAAACGCGAGCACGACCCAGCTATATTGCTCGGTCGTCATCGCGAATTCGGTCTTCAGCGTGGGGGCGGCGACCGAGAGCGTCGAGCGCGCGAGATAGTTCAGGATCGTCCCCAGGGTCACCAGACCGATGATCCACCAGCGCAAGCGCCCGGTCCGAATTGCGTTCATCGGTCTGCCTTCACGGAAAAAGGGACCGGGCGCATGGCCCGGCCAAGGGGAGTAGAAACTGCCTCTCAGCGCGCCGGGATTACCGAGATGGCCGAGACCACCGCACCGCTGTCGCCACCGTTGAAATCGAGCTTCAGCCCGCCGCGCGATGCCAGGTCGAAGCTGCGCGTTACCGCCTTGAGCGATCCGCCAGCAGCCTTGGCAGGGTTGAAGCCGGTCAGCACGGGCTTGCCATTGGCGAGCACGGTGATGCTGCGCGCAGCCGCCTTGGCGGTATCGGCTTCGGGTTCGAACATGTGCAAGGTCACCGTCCAGCGGCCGTCGGGCAGTGGCAGGTCGTAACTGAACGCGCCCTGGCGATAGGAGGCGTAAAGCTCGGGGTCGCCGGTCCCGGTGACGTTGCTGGGTGCGACCCTGGTGCGGCCTGCCATGCGCAATTCGGATGCCTGGCCGCCGGTGAAGAAATTGTCCGACCCGAAGCGGAGCCCAGCCGACGTCGTCAGGCCGGTGAGATGCCCGGCACGCACATGCAGCCCCTTCGTGGCATCGGGCGCGGTCCAGCTGACGCTGTCGGCCAGCACCTTGCCGTCGCGCTCGGCCGAGGCGGCGACCTGATTATTCCCTGCGCGCAACCGCACGCCGGGCCAGACGCAGATGCGATCGGGGCAGTCCACCGTGCCGATGGCCTGGCCGTTCACCGTCAGGCTGGCGCGCGGCGCGTTGCTATAGGCGCGCACATCGACCACCGGATAGGCGCGGTCGATATAACGCCTGCCGGTCAGATACAGCACCGGCTCGTCGGACCATTGCGCCTTGTAGAAATAGAAGGCGTCCTTGCGCGTCTTGCGGTCATGGCTGACCAGGCCCTTGTCGTTGAGGTCATAGGCCTCGCCTTCCTCCCGCGCGGTCGAGGCGAAGTCGAACATGTTCCAGATCCAGCTTGCCGAGAGGAACGGGGCCTTTTGCAGGGCCTTCCAGTTTTCCTCGTGCACCCAGGCCTGAAACTCCTCGGGATGCGGACGGCCATTGGCATTGACCGGTCCGCCCAATGGATTGTCGGTATGCTGGGTGAAGGCCCCGCCTGCGCCATATTCGGTGACGGTCATTGCCCGGCCCGGATAGCGCGCGTGCAAGGCGTCGAGCGCGCGCGATAGATCTTGCGGCTGGCCGTAATACCAACCGAAATAGCGGTTGAGCCCGACCACATCGGTGACATCGTTCAGCACCTGCGCGCCCGGACGCGACAGGGGCGATGGTATGCCTTCGCAGCAATCGGCATAGAGCGTCGGGCGGCTCGGATCTTCGCGCTTCGCCAGCGCATTGAGTTCGACCAGCATGTCGCGCGACTTGGCGGGGGCGCCCTTGCCGCCCTTCATCAGCGCCATGATCGCCGCGCCGATATCGATCTCGTTGCCCACCGACCACAGCATGATCGAGGGATGGTTGTAATTCTGCCGGATCAGCTCGGTGAGCTGCGCGCGCGCATTGGCGACGAGCTCGGGGGCGGGCAGCGATTCGTCGAACGCAGACTGGTGGACGAAAGGCAGTTCGGCCTTCACCACCATGCCGCTCTGATCGGCAAGGTCGCTCCATTCCTGGGCGTGCTGGTAATGCGCGTGGCGCACTGTGTTGACGCCCATTTCGGCCATGATCGCCATGTCGGTGGCATGATCCTCCGGGCTCAGTGCCCAGCCTTTGCCTTGCCAGTCCTGATGCCGCGAAGCGCCGTGCAGCCGCATCGGCTTGTCGTTGAGGATGAAGCCCTTGTCGGCATCCCAGGCGAAGCTGCGCACACCAAGCGGTTCGGTGACGCTGTCGATCACGCGGGCACCCTCGCGAAGCTCGACCGTGACCGAATAGAGATAGGGGTCGGCGCGGCCCTGCCACAGCCTTGGATTGGTGAGGACGAGCGACGTGGTCAATTCGTGCGTCTCGCCTGCGCCAAGCTGCCGGGCGGGCACGGTCGCGTTGGCGACAGTCCGGCCATCGGCATCGGCGATGTGCGCGATCACGGCGAGCTTGCGCGGCTTGGCCCCGGAATTGCGCAGTCGGGTCAGCACGGAAACTTCGGCTCGTTCGGCAGTGACCGAGGGCGTCGAGACATAGATGCCGGGTCCGCCATGATCCATCAGGTCGATCGAAGCGGCATCGGTCTCGATCAGCGACACGCCGCGGTACAGCCCGCCATGGATGAAGAAGTCGCCGCCCAGCGGGATGACATGCTCGGTAGTGCTGCCTGGCTCGGGCTTGCTGTTGTCCGCACGCACGACGATGATGCTCGACTGGCCCGGCTTGAGGAAATCCGTGATATCGAACCGGAAGCGCGAGAACGCGCCCTTGTGCTGGCCGACATGCTGGCCATTGACCCAGAGATCCGCGATTGCCCCGACGCCGTCAAACTGCAGGATCGCGCGCTTGCCCTTGGCAGGCACAGGCTTGTCGAGCTGTAGCCGATACCAGCCGGTGCCTTGACGCACGTCCGTGCTCTCGGCGCGGTGGGCAGTGTAATTGCCCATGCGGTTCCAGCTGTGCGGAAGGCTCACGGGCTGCCACTCACGGTCATCGAAGTCCGCGCCGGTCACGCCATCTGGTGCCTCGCCGAACAGGAAGCGCCAGCCATCACTGAGCGGCGTCACCGATCGGGCGGTACTCGCAGCCGCGCGAACAGGATGGGGCATGGCGCCAGTAGGGGCTGAGCCTTGTGCGAGAGAAGGGGCGGACATGCACATTGCCGCCACACCCAGTGCTGCGCCAGCCAAGCGATGCATCGCGCACGGCCCCATGCGGTGTTCCCTAGTCATAGCACCACTCCCTGATTATTGGTTAGACCAAATACGATCGCTACGAGGGTGTCAACCTGAAAAGCGGATGCGCAGGCGATCGCAGCCGTGCGATCATACTGGCAGCCACGAACCCGTTCGATACACAGGATTATCGAAGCGAAGCGCCGAATTAGCCGATTTTGCGGGATGAGCTTATAATCGTTGCGTGAAGCAAGCCGGCGATAATGTCGGGAGTGGCAAGCCCTTGCTCGCTTCGGAATTGGTCAGGTCACATCAGTCACCAGGCACGGAATTCCTGTTCCTCCTGATGATGACTTTGTCCGGTCCGGTGCAGAAAGTTCAGAAGATCGGGCTGGGCCTTGCGGAGACCAGCATCGCGGCGCGCCATGCCGCCAAAGGCGCACGACCGGGAAGGCGGGGACCCGCTAATTGTGGAGCGATAGGATAGCAGCGCGGCTCACGAGCCCGTAGCCGGGGGAATCTGCTTCTGAAGCTTGGGAAGGTTTGGTGGACGCACTAGGGCTCGAACCTAGGACCCGCTGATTAAGAGCCATGATCAGAGGGTCCTAGCGCGTCCGCATGTGTCCAAGAATGTCGGAAATCTGCGATTTATAGTCCGCATTGTTCTTGAAATGTTCGCCAGTATCCACTACAAAAAGCTACCTAAGGTAGCAGGTACATATGGCGAACAAAGTAGGTTTGACGGACGCCAAGATCGCAGGGCTCAAGGCGCCGGCGGCTGGTCAGATTGAGCTGGCCGATGGTATCGTCCCCGGCCTGAGGCTCCGCATGGGTGCCAGTGGTATCAAGACATACATTCTGCGCAAGCGGGTTCAGGGCAAGTGGTTGAATGTGACCATCGGACGCCATGGTCCGAGTTTTACCCTCGCCCATGCGCGTAAGAAGGCGCGCGATCTGCTTGTCGATGTCGAGCAGGGCAAGAGCATTGCCAGGAAGCCGGGTGCTAAGAGGAAGGGGTCAAAGGGCGTCGGTACGGTCGCCGAGCTCTACGAGACGTATCTGTCCCAGCAGATCGAGGGCAAAAAGCGCAGCGCGAGGGAGTTCGATCGGGTCTTCCGAAAGTACATTGAGCCCGAGCTGGGAGACCGCCTCGCGGACTCCATTACCCGAGGTGACGTGAGCCGCTTTGTTGAGAAGATCGCATTCGAGCGGGGCAAGGAAACCCTGACGATGGCGCGGATCGTCTATCGCCATCTTTCGACCTTCTACACGTGGGCACTCACCAGACTCGAGCATATGCCTGCTAATCCCTGCCGGGACGCGTGGCGTCCGAAGCGGAATGAACCTCGTGATCGCGTACTCAGCGACCGAGAACTCGCGGCGCTATGGCAATCTGCGGTCGAGGATGGCTATCCGTTCGGTCACCTTGTGCAGATGCTTGTCCTTACGGCTCAACGCCGGGGAGAAGTGCTCGATGCAGCTTGTGACGAGTTCGATTTCAAGGCGAAGGTCTGGACCGTCCCAGGCGACCGAGCGAAAAATGGCAAAGCGAATGTGGTGCCGCTGTCCGCGCAGGCTCTTGCAGTCGTCACAGAGGTATTCATGGCCGCAGGGATCGACCCTGACGACGCTCACAAGCAATCCCAGATTCTGTTGGCATCGAAGGTCACCAGCACGAACAGCGTTAGCGGCCTCTCGAAAGCATGGAAGCGGATCAGAGCAAGCGTGGACGAGAAGCTCGGCTACGAAGCCGGTCACTTCACAATGCATGACATTCGGCGGACGGTGGCAACTGGCCTCCAGCGTCTCGGCATACCTCTGGTGGTTTCTGAAGCGGTCCTCAATCACCAGTCAGGATCAGCTATGGCCGGTGTGGCGGGGGTCTATCACCGACACCAGTATACCAACGAGAAGCGCGAGGCGTTGGCGTTGTGGGGTAAGGAGGTAATGCAGATTGTAGCCAAGTACCCAGCCGAGGCCAAAAGCGGCTAAACTCCCGTGCAGTCGCTTGCTTGCAAAATGGTCCAGCCCGGCAACAATCCGTCGATTGCCTCTGTTTCGGCTAACTTGCGGATAGACCGCTAAAAGCGCCAATGGCGAAGGACGTCGCGGACATATCCGGGCGTCTCGCCATTCCGCGGTATACCGCCCGCGCGTTCGACTGCACCTGGACCGGCATTGTAGGCCGCGACAGCGAGGTGAACCACGCCGAACCTGTCGAGCATCTGCCTCAGATACCGCGCCGCGCCGAAGATATTGGCCATGGGGTCAAAGCGATTGAAGACGCCGAGTTCCTTTGCCGTTGCTGGCATCAGCTGGCCAAGGCCCGCAGCTCCTGCCGGGCTGACAGCAAGGGGGTTATAGCGGGATTCCGTCCAGACGAGCGCGTCGAGCAGGCCGGTAGGCAATGAATACTTCGCTTCCGCCGCATAGACGTGGGGCAGGTAGCTCGCCCGCCGAAACCCGGATGGGGCAGTTTTGGCCTTGGGCTCGTATCTGTACGGCAGGTTGACCCGTCCATGTTCTGCAACGCTCGAACTTGGTGCTGGGGCGGCTTGCGCCGATTGCCAGAGCCCATGCTCGACC
>Ga0155082_127_pt3 | contig 123346 bp, 122 predicted proteins | sample RifCSPhighO2_01_FD_106050 | JGI IMG/M metagenome (GOLD analysis project Ga0155082, IMG submission 106050) | Sphingomonadales bacterium RIFCSPHIGHO2_01_FULL_65_20 | reverse complement strand
AGGTCGCGCCCGTAGCGGCAGACTACACTATCCCGCCACCCCTCCACCACCCGCTACGCGGGCGGTCCCCCTCCCCCCAGCAAGCTGGGGGAGGATCTATATGGTCAGAGCATGTCCTCGAGCATCAGCGTCGCGGTTGCCTTGGCACTCCCGACCACGCCGGGAATGCCTGCACCCGGATGCGTGCCCGCGCCGACGAAATAGAGGTTCGGAATCGCATCGTCGCGATTGTGCGTGCGGAAGAACGCGCTCTGCGTCAGCAGCGGCTCCAGGCTGAAGGCGCTGCCCAGATGCGCATTCAGATCGGTGCTGAAATCCTGCGGCGTATAGTGGAAGCTGGTGACGATCCGCTCGTGAATGTCGGGGATCAGCCTGTGGCCGATCTCGTCGAGAATGCGCTTCTCGTAGATCGGGCCCATTTCCTTCCAGTCGATCGGCAGCTTGCCCTGATGCGGCACCGGCGAGAGCACGTAGAAAGTGCTGTGCCCCGGCGGCGCCATCGAGGGATCGGTGACGGTCGGGTGGTGCAGATAGAGCGAGAAGTCCTTGGCCAGCACACCATGGTCGTAGATGTCGTCGAGCAGCCCCTTGTAGCGCGGGCCGAACAGAATCATGTGGTGCGGAATGCCGGGCCAGTCGCCCTTGATGCCGAAATGTGCGACGAACAGCGAGGGCGAGAATTTCTTGCGCTTGAGGCTCGCTGCCGCGCGCTTGCCCCGGCCCGACTTGCCGAGCAGATCGCGATAGCTGTGCATGATATCGGCATTGCTGGCGACCGCATCGAAGTTTTCGCGCCAGCCGCTCTTGGTCACCACGCCGGTGACCTTGTCGCCCATGGTCTCGATCTCGGTGACCGGATCATTCAGGCGCAGCGTGCCGCCGATCCGCTCGAAATGCCTGACCATGCCCGCGATCAGCCGGTTGGTGCCGCCCTTGGCAAACCAGACCCCGCCGTCCTTTTCGAGCTTGTGGATGAGAGCATAGATCGAGCTGGTCTTCATCGGATTGCCGCCGACCAGCAGCGTGTGGAACGACAGCGCCTCGCGCAGCTTCTCGTTCTTCACGAACGAGGAGACGATCGAATAGACCGAGCGCCAGGCCTGGTATTTCATCAGCGCAGGCGCGGCCTTGATCATGCTGGCAAAGTCGAGAAACGCCTTGTGGCCGAGCTTGAGATAGCCCTCGTCGTGCACGCCTGCGCTATAGTCGAGGAAGCGGTCATAGCCGGCGACATCCTCGGGGTTCAGCTTGGCGATCTCGGCGCGCAGGCTCGCCTCGTCGTTCGAATAGTCGAAATTGGTGCCGTCGGGCCAGTTCAGCCGGTAGAAGGGCATGACGGGGACGAGGTCGACATCCTCGCTGATATGATGGCCGGTCAGCGCCCAGAGCTCTTCCAGGCACGGCGGATCGGTGATCACGGTCGGGCCGGCGTCGAAGGTGAACCCGTCCTTTTCCCAGAAATAGGCACGGCCGCCGGGCTTGTCGCGGCTTTCGATGACGGTGGTGGCGATTCCGGCGGATTGCAGGCGGATGGCGAGCGCCAGCCCGCCGAAGCCGGACCCGATAACTGCAGCTTTTTTCACTAGGTTTAAGGCCCCTGATTGCGACCCGAATGCGCGGGCAGATTGTGCGGCACTATAGCGTTACGTTTGCATAGCGCCAGCAGATGCGCGCATTCGGAGCAAAACCGCCTCTATTGCGCCGCAGCCGCCATTGCCGCGCCCACGGAGGCTGCAATTTCCTCGGGCCGCGGATTGCGCCTCAGCGTCAGCCCGCCATTGGCCTGAATATTCTGGCCGGTGACAAAGGTACGATCGTCGCACAGCCACAGCACGGTGTGCGCGATATCGTCCGCGGTGCCGATTCGGCCCAGCGGATATTCCTTCGCGAACGCTGCCTCGAGCCCCGGCGTCGCCACGGCGGCGGCGGCCATCGGCGTCGCGGTCAGCCCCGGCGACACCACATTGGCGCGGATGCCCAGCGGCCCGTACTGGTTGGCAAAGCAGCGGATCAGCGCCTCGGACCCCGCCTTGGTGCCGATATAGGCGGCATGGTCGTAAATGAGGCATTGCGTCGTGGCGGAACTGATCTGGATCACCGATCCGCCGCCCGTCATGGTACGCAGACAGGCGTTCAGCATATGGTGCACGCCGGTGAACTGCAGCGCGACCATCGCCGCCAGGTCCTCGTCGGTGACATCGGCCCAAGGCTTCATGAGCCCCCAGCCGGTGGCGTTAATCGCGATATCGACCCGGCCATGGTATGCCGCGACACCATCGAACAGCGCATCGACATTGGCACGCGATGTCAGATCGCAGGTCACCGCCTCGCCGCCGATCTCGCTCGCCAGCGCTTCGAGCGGGTCGCGCTTGCGGCCCGAGACGATTGTCTTCGCCCCGGCGGCGGCGAGCGCCCGCGCGATCACCTGGCCCATGTTATGATCGCCCGCGGCACCGATGACGATCGCGGTCTTGCCCGTGAGATCGGTCATGCTGCGGCCTCGCTCAGAAAGCGTGCGGTGGCGACGCCATCGGGGCCATAGACGGGTTCCTTCAGGTCGAACCGGTATTTGCGCGTATCGGCGTTGAGGATGGTGAATTGCGAGAGATGCCCGAGCATGCCGCGATAGGCCTCGCCCTCGAGATGCGCCTGCAGCTCGTCGGCGCTGTCCCATTCCTCGAACACATGCACCCGGCCCGGATCGTGCGGATCGGCGCTCCAGGCATAATGGCGGCACCCCGTTTCGGCGAGCGCCATGTCGATCAGGGCTTTCGCTCCCGCCAGCGCGGCGTCGCGGTTCTCGGGAGGGAAATCGACTTCGCCTGCAATCACGATGCTCATTTCGCCTGGGTCTCCTTGAGGATGCTGAAATGCCGCTCGGCAAAGCGCCAGCCGTCGCCGGTGCGCGTGTAAACGTCGAGATACTGGCCGATCGGGCGGCTGACCGACCCGTCGGCGAGTTCGAGATATTCGTGCGTATAGACCCGCCCCGTGGCGTGATCGCCGGTAATCGCGAGCTGGCCGATCTGCGCGAAGAACGCCACGAACGGGAAGCCCGCCATCGCCTGGGTCCACAGCCCGACGATCGCGTCGCGCCCGCGCACCTCGGTGCTTGCGAGGTTCCACACCGCATCCTCTGCCCAGGTCGCGCCCCAGGCCTGCGCATCGCGGCGGAACACCGCATCGCTATAACTGTCGATCAGCGCACGGATCGCGATCTGGTCCTCTGCTGGGCCGTCAAATGCCATTTCTCATCCACTTCCGTTTGTCCGGGTTCAAACTCACCTCCGTTTGTCCCGAGCCCTTCGACTGGCTGGCAAGACAGCCGCTCAGGGTAAACTTAAGTCGAGGGACATAATCGGAAAGGGCGGTGAAAGGTCCCTCGACACGCTCGGGACAAACGGAAGAGGGGGCATCGGGGCTCGAAGCATCGTCGCTGCTCTCAAGGCAATTGCCCCGCCAGATACTTGTCCATCGTCTGGTGGAACTGGCGGATGCGTCCCTCCTGATAGCGGCCCAGCTCGACCCGGTTGTTTGCTGACGCGATCAGACCCTCCTGCACATAGGGCAGGTTCTCCATGTCCTGGTCGAACACTTCGCCCAGCGCGCCCCATTCGGTGACCGTGGCCCAGGGCTCATCGGGTGTCAGGAAGCGCATTTCCGCCGCTTCGGGCATCGCGCCATCCTTCGGCTTGCGGCCCAGCAGGCGCACCTCCATCAGCGTCGCGTTCTGGTCGGGCCAGGGGCGCCAGCGATAGACGATATTGGGCACGAACCCGCCCCAGGGCGATAGATTGGGGAAGATATTGTAGGTGAACGCGTCGAGCATCTCGCTGTCCGAAATGCCCGCACTGTCATAGCCCAGCGCATCGAGGAAATTGGCGCGGTTGATTTCCGCCATGGCCTTGCGCGCGGTTTCGCCTTCGTTCAGCTTGCGCCCCTCGAGCGAGGCCGAGCGGCCCGAGGTGCGGCTGAACGCGGCGATGATGTCGTCTTCGGACAGGTTGTCCGCCGCCAGATGCGGGCTCGGCAGGCCGAACGGGGTCAGCGCCAGGTTGGCATGATCGCCCCACATCGAATAGCGGGTATTGGCATCGCCGGTATAGGGCAGGATCTGGGGGTGGGTGACGATCGAGTGCCAGGCCTCCATGAACGCCTCGGACACCGCCTTCCAGTTGGCGTTGATCACCTTGCCGACCCACAGAGCGGTATAGCATTCGTCGAGCCGCCAGCGCGCGAACCGGTCGTAGACTTCCGCGCCCATATAGTCGCGCAAGCTCACCTGCGTCGCGCTTTCGGTGACGAAGATGAAGCCCTGCCAGCGCTCGACGCGCAGCTCGGGCAGGCTCATGTCGCGCTCTTTCAGGTGCTGGAAATCCCATTCGCAGGGGATGTACTTGAGGCCACCATCGGTCTTCCAGGCAAAGCCGTGGAACGGGCAGGTGAAATCGTCCGCCGATCCGCTTTCGGTGCGCAGCTTGCGGCCGCGGTGCAGGCAGACATTGTGGAACGCCTTGACCGACCCGTCATCCTGCCGGACGATCAGGTACGATCGCCCGACATTGTTGTAGACGACATAGTCGCCGGCTTGCAGCAGCTCGTCCTCGCGCGCAGCCATCTGCCACACGTTGGGCCACATGTGCTTCTTCTCGGCCTCGAAGAACGCGGCGCTCGTATAGCGCTCGGCCATGACCGGCTCGGTGCCCAGATCGCGCCAGCTGTCGCCGCGCACCTCGGGCGGCACCTCGCGGCTGTCGAGATCGAGAATCTCGTCGACCGTGATCGCGGGGCAGCGGTCGGCGGGGTAGGTCCGGCTCGCGTCTTCCATCTTGCTCTCCTCAATATCTTGTTCTCTGCTTGCCCCCTCCCGTTTGTCCCGAGCGAAGTCGAGGGACGTGATCGGAAAGGGTCGCGTAAGGTCCCTCGACACGCTCGGGACAAACGGATGTGCCGCGCTACAAAGGCATCCCGATCACCTCGGCGATATGCTGGTGCACCGCTTGCGGCGCGCTTTCGTTCGCGCCCAGCACGACGTGGAAATCCGCTGGTGCGGTCATGAGGTTCGCATAGCCGTGGCTGGCGACGCGATAATCCTCGGTCTGCACGACGGTCGCGGTGGCATCGTAGGCCAATTCGCACACCCCGCGATATTCCTCGTCGATGATGCCGAACGGGGCATAGACCGCGAACTGGCAGCGAGTCCTGCCGACGCCATCGGGGAAGAGGCGGAAGACCTGGGTGAAATAGACGCCGGGCGTCACCGCGCCGAAGAAGATCACGGTGTTGGGAAAGAGATAATGCACCCCGCCATATTCGGTATCGGGCCATTCGGCCTCGTCCCTGCCGACCAGATCGCCGATGGTCTTGTCGGGAAAGCTGATACGGTGATGGCGGCCGAAGCGTTCGAGCACCGAGATGTCGTTATAGTGCGTCTGGCCGATGGTCGAGCTGTGCAGCGCGGCGAAATGATAGCCCTCGCCATAGGTGTCGAGCGCGAATTTCCAGTTCGAATCGGCGGTGAGGATGCCTTTTTTCACCGGCACCGCGCGGGTGAGCTCGATCAGCGCGAGCTGGTCGGCGAAATCGCCCAGATGCGCCGCCGCGTCGATCGGCTCGCCTTCGGACGCGCGCACGAAGATGAGGCCGAGATATTCGCTGCACGGCAGTTCGAGCAGGTCGCGCGCGCCGATTGCGCAATCCGCAAAGCCCGGCTTGCCCGGCTGGCCCACCAGCCGACCCAGATTGTCGAAGGTCCAGGCGTGGAACGGGCAGGAGATGCGCCCGGCCTTGCCGGTGAACGGCTCGGCCTGCTCGACCAGCTTGGCGCCGCGATGCGTGCACAGGTTGCGGAACGCGCGGACCACGCCGTCCTTGCCGCGAATCACCAGGATCGAGGGGCCGGCGGCATCGAACACCAGATAGTCGCCGGGCTCGGGAATATCGCCGGAGAGCCCCGCAACCAGCGGCTGGCCCAGGAACAGGTGCTCGCGCTCGGCCTCGAACCGCGCTTCATCGGTATAGACCGACTTGTGCAGCGGCAGCGGTCCGTCGGCCATGTCGGTGGTCCTGTTCGCCACGTTCGCGACGATCTTGCGGCGGATCTCGCGCGCGCGCAGCTTGCGCGACGCTGCCCAGTCCGGGGTCAGGCTGTCGGAAGGATCGCGTTCGGCCATCGGGGCCTCCCAATTTGGACAATGGCAATTGCAGGCACCATGCCAGAAGAGGGCAAGGCAATGACACTATTGGTTTAGTGAGGGGAGGGAGTGCCATGCCTGCAGACACCGCCGCCACCATCGCCGCGATCGGCAAGCCGATGCAGATCGCCTTCGTGCCGGAGGATTTCGACGCCGCGCTCCGCCACTGGACCGAGAATATGGGCGTGGGGCCGTTCTTCGTCATGGAACGGATTCGGCTCGAGGACGCGCGTTTCATGGGGGAACCTTCCGATTGCACCTTCACTATCGCGCTGGCGCAATGGGGCGATGTGCAGGTGGAACTGATCCGGCAGGACAATGACGCGCCCTCGATCTATCGCGGCGACTATTGGCCCGGCGGGCAGCCGATGCACCATGTCTGCCTGCTCACCGACGATATCGCCGCAGCGCGCCGTGCGGTCGAATCGCGCGGCGGGCTCGTGCTGGTCGAGGGCAAGGTGGGCGCGGACGGCGCGGTCATCTATGCCGATTGCGGCCCCGCCGAGACGCGGCCCAATGCCGGGGCGATCGTCGAGATATTGCAGCCGGCGAGCGGCAGCGAAGGGTTTTTCGCGATGATCGCAGAGGCGGCGAAGAGCTGGGACGGAAGCGATCCTGTGCGGGTGCTGGGGTGATGCCAGCTCTCTCCCCTTCAGGGGAGAGATACGCAGCCTTGCCAGCTTGCTGGCTAGGCGAAGTTGAGAGGGGGGGCGTAGCGCACAGCCCCTCTCTGCTGCGACTAGGCTGCAAAGCCGCCAAGTCTCGCGTCTCTCCCCTGAAGGGGGGAGAGCAACCGATTCAATCGCTCGCGCCCAGATAGCCCAGTTGCCCGGCCTTGAAGATCGTCTGGCTGCGGTTGACCGCGTCGAGCTTCTCGCCCGCGCGGTGGATGTGGTAGCGGATGGTCGCGTGGCTGCGGTCGAGGATCATGCTGATCTCCTTGTCCGTCTTGCCGATCGCCGCCCAGCGCAGGCATTCGACCTCGCGCTTGGAGAGCATGCAGTCCGCCGGCATCCGGCGCTTGGTGCGCATCACCATCACATAGCCCGCGATGAAGCGGCGGGTCATCGAGGCCATCAGGTCGGCATGCTTTTCGAACAGTTCGGACAGGTCGGTGAGCGACCGGTCCATCGGCGTGAAGCTGACCGCGGATATCTGGCCGAACGGCAGGTGCACCGGCACGACGATCGCGGCATGGACCAGCGAGCGCTTGCGGAAATCGGTCAGGTCCATTTCCTCGAGATATTCGTTGCGCCAGCGGCCGTACATGCCGGTCTCGTTGCACCAGAAGGGCTCGCTCTCGTAGCGGCAGGCGCGCGGCAGCGGCGAGTTGAGCGCGAGCCGCGTATCCTCCCACCAGCGTTCGCCATCGGCCATCCAGCCGAAGATTTCGCCGTTGATGATCGCGCCATCGGCATCGACCATCGGCTCCTTGGACGAGATGTCGTCGCACGCCGCGACGCGGAAGCCGCGCGCCTGTGCCATCTCGTGCAGCGCGATGGCAGCGTCGCGAATATCCTCGACCCGGCGGATCGTGACCCGCTGCGCCAGCGTGTTGAACGGGCTGTTGCGCGCCTCCAGATTCTCGCTGAACTTGGCCGGGCTGATTGTGGCCGAACTGAACGTGGCATCTGTCTCGATCATGGTGTTCCCCTTGATTCGATCCGTCTCTCCTGCGGGCGAGACTAGGTGAGGATGCGGGCTAACGCTACGGATTGCGCGGCAGACGGGTGCTTTTTGCGGCCAGTGTGACAAAAGGTCCGCACCGGCCCCTAACCCGTTGTTCGCGCTGCCTTGTCCTTGGCATTGGCCCCCCGGATCATTGCCGCCATGTCCGCCCATTGCTGGTCGTCCATCCGCGAGAGGCTCTGGTAGAAATTGCCCGAATTGGCCTGATAGCCCGCGCCGTCGATGGCGATGGTCTGGCCGTTGATATAGTCCGCGCCGCGCCCCATCAGCAGCACCGCCAGGTTGGCCAGCTCGTGCATCTCGCCCACCCGGCCCATCGGGTTGCCGCGATCGGCATTCTGGCCCTGAAGCCCCTGACTATTGCCGGGCGACAGCCGCTCGGTCATCCCCTTGGTCGGGAAGGTGCCCGGCGCGATCGCGTTGAAGCGCAATCCGTAGCGCCCCCATTCGGTGGCGAGCGATTGCGTCATCACGTTGATCCCCGCCTTGGACATGGCCGAGGGCACGGTGAACGGCCCGCCGTTCCAAACCCAGGTGGTGAGGATCGCGAGGAAATTGCCCCGGATATTCTCCGCGATCATCCGCTTGCCGACATTGTGCGTGATGTAGAAGGTGCCGCGAAACACGATGTCCGAAATCGCGTTGAAGCCGTTGACGCTGAGGTCCTCGGTACGGCTGATGAAATTGCCCGCCGCGTTGTTGACCAGGCCCGTAAGCGGCCCGTGCTGCGCCCAGATCGCGGCCACCATCGCGTCGATCGACGCGGCGTCCCGGATATCGCAGACATGCGCGCCGACAGTGCCGCCATGCCGCGTCATCAGCTCGTCCGCCGTCGCCTCGAGCACCGCGCCGCGCCGCCCGCAGATATGCACTTCGGCGCCGAGATACAGGAACGCTTCGGCCATCACCTTGCCCAGTCCCGTGCCGCCCCCGGTGACCAGGATGCGCTCGCCCTGCATCAGGCCGGGGCGGTACATGATCTGCGTGACGTCCATTCGGGGCTCTCCTGCTTCTTTTTGTCTGCACCCAGAACGGGGTCAGGCGAGTGTGGCACGCCTGGGTGCCGCCTCACAACCCCAGCACGGTCTTGGCGATGATGTTCTTTTGCACCTCGTCCGACCCGCCGAAGATCGTCCAGGCGCGCGAGTTGAGATAGCGGCCGGCCGCCATCTGCGCCTCGATGCTGCCCACCGGCTCGGGCGCCTCGTTGCCGTAGAGCGGGCGCTCTGCGGGCAGTTGCAGCCCGGCGAGCCCGTGGATTTCCATCGCCAGCGTATCGAGCTCCTGCCGCAAGTTCGCGGAGAACAGCTTGACCAAAGAGGTCTGCGGACCCGGCGGGCGGCCCTTGGCGATCTCGGCCAGGATGCGCAGCTCGCTGATCTCGAAGGCGCGCGCGCGCAGCCGCAGCGAGGCGAGCTTGCGCGAAGTCTCGGTGTCATGGACCAGCGCGCCGTTGGTGCCGCTGGGCACGCGCGCGGCGGTGAGCGCGAGCTGGTCGATATCGGCGATCAGCTTCGGCGCGAAGCACGATCCGCCGCGTTCGTTCTCGAGCAGGAACTTGGCGATGGTCCAGCCCTGGCCCTCCTCGCCGATGCGGTTGCCGACATGGCTCCTGGCATCGTCGAGGAACACCTGATTGACCTCATGATCGCCCGCCATGGTGACGATGGGGGTGACGGTGACGCCCGGCTGGTCCATCGGCACCAGCAGAAAGGTGATGCCGCGCTGCGCCGACACGTCCGGGTCGGTGCGGACGAGGCAGAACATCCAGTTGGCGTAATGCGCGTGCGTGGTCCAGATCTTGGACCCGTTGATGCGGTAGGTATCGCGCTCGAGCACTGCGCGGGTCTTCAGGCTGGCCAGGTCCGATCCGGAGCCGGGCTCCGAATAGCCCTGGCACCAGTAATCCTCGGCCGAAAGGATGCGCGGCAGGAAGCGCGCCTTCTGTTCGGGCGTCCCGAAGCGGCAGATGACCGGGCCGACCAGCTTGAGCCCCAGCACCGCCAGCGCCGGGGCGCCCGCGAGTGCGCATTCCTTCTCGAAGATATAGCGCTGCACCGGGGTCCAGCCGGTGCCGCCGTCCTCGACTGGCCAGTGGATCGCGAGCCAGCCCTTCTCGTGCAGGATGCGCTGCCATTCGAGGCCAATATCGGGTTCGACGAACACGCCGGGGGTCCGCCTTGCGCCCTCGACCAGCCGCTCGTTCAGATGCGCTTTCAGGAAGCTGCGCACCTCGGCCTGGAAGGCAAGCTCTTCGGGGGTAAAGTCCATGTCCATCGGTCAGATTCCGCCATTTCCGGTCGCCCAGGCGATGCCGCGGCGCAACAGTTCGTAGTAAACGGGGTAGTTCCATGCGCACTTTTCCGGATGCGGGTAGAAATCCTGCATGCCCGGCAGGTCATGATGCCCGCGGCAATGGCCCAAAGTATTGTACAATATTCCACCCTGGCCGATGGCGCGGGTATAGATGACCGGGACCACGGTTTCGGGCCAGTGCGCATCGACAAAGCCGGTGGCCTCGCCCTCGAACCGGGTCTGCGCGAGCGTGCGGATGTCGCTCATCTGCTTCATCAGGTACAGCTCGTCGACCACGTCGAAATCCGCAATGCCGCGCGTCACGTCATGATCGGCATCGACGATCTCGACGGTGAAGGGCGCGCCGATCGGCGGGTGCGCCTTGAACTGGGTACCCAGCATGTCCATCACGTCGGGCCGCTCTTCAGGGCTGTCGACGCCTGAATCGGTGAAGCGCAGGATCGAGTTGGTCCCGTGCAGTGCCAGCCAGCGCCCGCCGCCTTCCAGAAACGCCCGGATCGCGGCTGCCTCGGCCTCGCTCGGCATCAGGTCGCAGGTATAGGTGACGAGGAAGCGGCAGGCGGGCAGGCGCTCGCCCACGCCGTGATAATCATGCGCCACCGTGGTGCGGATATGATCATGCTCGGCGAGCAGCTTCAGCAGCTCGAGCCGCGCGAAGTCGATATCGTGATATTTGCCCGCCGCGACGAAATGCGCATCGATCCGTTGTGCCATGGTTGCCTTCCCTTTTAGCTGCGGAAGTTTCCGCCGCCATCGACGGTGAAATCAACCCCGGTGGTGAAGCTCGCCTGATCGGAGAGCAGGAAGAGGATGGCATTGACCACCTCGTGCGCCTCGCCGACCCGGCCCATCGGGTGGTTGGCCGCGAACATGGCTTCGACCTCTTCATTGGTGCCGGGCAGCGCATCGAGATAGCGTTCGAACATCGGCGTGCGGATCGCGCCGGGATGCACGGTATTGGCCCGGATGGGCAGGCCCTTTTCGGCGCAATCGAGCGCGATGGTCTTGGTGAGCGCGGTCACCGCCGCCTTGGACGCGCAATAGGCGGCAAAGCCCGAACCGACGCGCAGCGCCAGCATCGACCCGATATTGACGATGGCCCCCGGCTCGTTCGCCGCCGCGATGGCGGGGATGGCGGCGCGGCAACCGTTGAACGTGCCGTTCAGGTTGATGTCGATGGTGCGCTGCCAGCTGCCCAGGTCGACATCGACCACCGCGCCTGGCTCCGAAATCCCGGCGACATTGACCAGATGCGTGAGCTTGCCGAAGGTCGCCTGCGCGGCCTGCACCGCGGCCTGCCATTGCCCGAGATCGCGCACGTCGAGCGCCACCGCCATCGCGCGCTCGCCGAGCTCCGAAGCCAGCGCCCTGGCCTTGTCGAACTGCACATCGGCGAGCACCACGCTGCCGCCTTCTTCCACGATCCGCCGCCCGGTCGCGCCGCCAATACCTTCCGCCCCGCCCGATACCAGCGCGACCTTGCCCTGCATCATTCCCTTAAGTGCGTTCATGGTTCAGCGCTCCAGTATCGCGACGGCGGACAGGCCCGGCGCGCCATAGACATGGCTGTACGCAGTCTTCGGCTGGCCCGGCACCTGCCGCGCACCGCCGCGTCCGCGCAGCTGCACGGTGTTCTCATAGACCTGGCGCAACCCCGATGCGCCGATCGGCTCGCCACAGGCCAGGCAGCCGCCATCGGTGTTGACCGGAAGCTGGCCGTTGAGTTCGGTGCGGCCTTCGGCGAACCACATCTCCTGCTCGCCATCCTTGCAGAAGCCATTCTCGGCCATGTGCATGATCTCCGCGCCCGATTCGGTGTCCTGCAGCTGCGCGACATCGATATCCTCGGGGCCTATCCCTGCCGCCTCATATGCCGCCTGGCTCGCGAGTTCGGTGGGCTTGCCGCCGCGATCCACGCTGATCGCGGGCGCGAACACCTCGAACGATCCGGGCGGGCGGGTGCGCACCGCGATGCTGGCGATCCTGACCCCGTCCGCGCCCAGCTCGCGCGCTTTTCTCTCCGACGCGATGATCAGCGCGACCGCGCCTTCGGCGGGCGAGCAGAACATGTATTTGGTCAGCGGATCGTTGACCATCGGCGCATTGAGGATGGTGTCGAGATCGACCGGCGAGCGCCGCCAGGCATGGTCGCACAGGGTGCCGTTGCGGAACGCCTTTTCCGCGACCTTGCCGAGCGTCTCGCGGCTGATGCCATGGAGCTGCATGTAGCGCTGGATCTTGAGCGCAAAGAACTGCGTCGTCAGCATCATGCCGGTCTCGCCATACCATTCGGGCAGGCCCCAGTCGCCGGGCTTGGCGTTGAATGCGCCGCGCGGGTGCTTGTCGAACCCGACCGCGAGCGCGACATCGCACTGGCCCGAGGCGACGGCATTGCGTGCAGAGGCGAGCGCGCTGCCCCCGGTCGCGCAGCCGTTCGACACGTTGATGAATGGAAGGCCCGTGAGGCCCAACTCGTTGACCATGATATCGGCATTGCCCGCGGCCTCCGACCCGCCATAGGCGCATTCGATATCGGTCCATTCGAGCCCCGCATCGGCCAGCGCCTCGCGCACCGCGAACACGCCCTGATCGCGCCCCGACCGGCCATCGGTGCGGCCAAAGGGGTGTATGCCTGCGCCTATGATCTGGACCTGGGTCATGCTCATCTGTTCTCCCAACCAACCCAAGCCCGTTTGTCCCGAGCCCCTCGGCTGGCTGGCAAGCCAGCCGCTCGGGATGAACTTCCCGGCCACGCCGGGAAGTCGAGGGACGTGATCTCGAACGGTTGGGTGACGTCCCTCGACACGCTCGGGAAAAACGGAGGGGGGCGCATCATGGAACTGGCCTGAACGCGAAGGTGTTGCGCCCCGGGGCGAACTCGGTCAGCACCAGCTCCATCGGCATGCCGAGGCTCAGGTCGCTCAGCGCCGCGCCCTCGATCCGCGTCTCGACAATCACCTCGCCGGGCAGCTCGACATAGCCGAGCAGGAAGGGCACGAAGTCCTCCGGCCCCGCATAAGGCGGCGACTTCGGGCGGAAATCCTGGCTGGTCCACGACCACAATGTGCCGGTGCGAGAGAGCGGTACCGGCACATAATGCTGCGCAGCATCGCCCCCGGGCATCGGGAAGACGATCTCGCCGGTCTGCGCATGGCGACCGCCGATCAGGCGCGGCTGGGGATCGTCGGTCCACAGACCCTCGGCGACCGGTACCGCGCCGGTCATGCTGCATCCCTTATCGCAACCTGCGCATAGGCATCGAGCCCGCTCGCCGGATCGCCCAGCCATTGCGACAGCAGCAGAACGCGCTTGTGCGCATGGCCGATCTCGAGCTCGTCGGTGGTGCCCATGCCGCCGTGCAGCTGCACCGCCTCGCGCCCGATGGCCAGCGCGGCTTCCGCGACCACCGCCTTCATCCCCGCAATGTCCTGAGCTTCTCCCGACGTGACTGCCGCGATCAGGGCACTCCTGGCCTGATCAACGCGCGCATAGGCTTCGACCATGCGGTGCTGGATCGCCTGGAAACGCCCGATTGGCTGGCCGAACTGCTCGCGCTGGCGGACATAGTTCAGCGTGTCGTCAAACAACCGCTGCGCCAGCCCCGCCATCTCGGCGGCCGCGACCAGGCGCGATGTGGCGAGCGCCGCTTCGACCGCCTCCCATTCGAGTGCCAGCCGTGCCTCGGCTGCAACCTCGCAGCCCAGCAGCCGCACTTCCGCTGCCTCATTGCCATCGACCAGGCGATAACCGCGCCGGTGTACGCCGGGCGCATCGGCGGCGACCAGGAACAGCGCCGGGCCGGTATCGGTCATGGCGCTGACCAGCAGCCAGTCCGCTGCCATGCCACCCAGCACAAATGTTTTTTCGCCCTGCAGCACGAAGCCGCCGGCATTGGCCTTTGCGGTCGTGCTGCGCGGCAGCGTGGCATGCCGCCCCTCGGGCTCGAACAGCGCCAGCGCCGCAATCGCCTCGCCCGCGGCGAGCGCGTCGATCCGCGCATCGTCCCGAGCGAGGCCTGATCCTGCCAGCAGCATCGGCAGAACCGCGTTTTCCAGCCAGTTGTCCGAAGAGATGCGCTGGCCAAAGCTTTCGCCCACCGCGACCAGATCGAGCAGGCTGCTGCCCAGCCCGCCCTTGTCCTCGGCCAGCGCCATTGCGGTCAGCCCGAGTTCGGCCATGGCCTGCCAGCGTGCCCGGTCGATGCCGCCAGGTGCCGCGCGCTGTGCCTTGCGCGCGGCAATGTCGCAGCCTTCCAGGAACCGCTCGACCGAGGCGCGAAACAACAGCTGGCTCTCGTCATAATCGAAGTTCATGGCTGCGTCTCGAAGCGGACGGGCACGGTCACCGGGCCGCGCAGCATCATGTTGGGGGGATAGGCGATGGCCGCCTCGTCGGTGAGCGTGATACCCGATATGCGCGGCAGCAGCTCCTCGAACGCCACGGTCATCTCCTTGCGGCTGAGCATGTTGCCCACACACATATGGATGCCGCGCCCGAAGGCCAAATGGGTGCGCGCATTGGCCCGGTCGGCCAGGAAGCGGTCGGGCTCTTCATAGCGTTCGGGGTCGCGATTGGCCGCAGCATAGCGCATCATCACCATCGCGCCCTTGGGCAGGGTCACCCCACCCAGCTCAGCGTCGGCCTTCATCACCCGCCAGATGCCCGACGAGGCGCTGGCGAGGCGCAGCATTTCCTCGACCATGTTGGGGATGATCTTCGGGTCCGCCTGGGCCTTGGCGAGTTCGGAAGGGTTGCGCGCGAGCAGGATGATGCCTTCTGCCAGCGTCGCGGTGGTCGTTTCGTTGCCCGCGACCAGCAGTTGCTGCACGATCGAGAGCAGCTCGCCATCGTCGAGCGGGCGCTCGCCATCGATCTGGGCATGGACGAGGTCGGAGAGCAGATCGTCGGTCGGGTTGGCGCGGCGCAGGTCCATCTGCGCCTTGATCGCGTGCTGGAACTCGACCACCTCGCGCGCGCATTGCAGCTCGCGCTCCTTTGGGACCATGCCGCCCAGACGGTCGACAAAGGCATCGGTCCAGCGCTTGATCGTTTCAGGCGCCTCATGCGTCAGGCCGAGCTGTTCGGAGATCATCCGGATCGGTAGCGGCATCGCGAAATCGCGGACGAACTCGATCTCTTGCCTGGCCAGCATCTTCTCGATCAGGTCGCGCGCGATCTCGCGGATATGCGCCTCGAGCTTGTTCACGCGCGGGGCGGAAAAGGCGAGGTTGACCAGCTTGCGAAAGCGCGTGTGCACCGGCGGATCGGCGGTGAGCAGCGTATCGACCTGCGGCCAGCCTTCGTCGAGGATCGCCTTGACCTCGGGGTCCTCGGACCGCGCGCCCGAAAGCACCGCCTGGAAATTGTTCGAGAACTCGTCCGTCCGCGATGTCGCCTCGCTGACGAGCTTGTGGCTCAGCACCAGATACAGGCCGGTTGCCTTGTCGTGATAGACGGGCTCGGTCGCCAGATGCTCCTGATAGAAGGCGAAGGGGCTGGTCAGCACATCGGGATGGAAAAAGCTCTTCTGCTCCGCCGCCACCGTCATGCCCTGCTCCCATGGTGCTGATTTGCCATGAAACCGTCATAGCCCGCTGCGGCGTCAGGCCGCGATACGCGAAAATGCTAGGGCAGGGCGTGCAAGTGGCAATAACTAAAATTGCGCAATTTGTGTTATCGTGATAGGCCCTGGGTCGGTAACGGAAGGAATGACCGCGATGAACGTATCGATCGGCGAACGCTGGGAAGGCTATGTCGAGGCGCTGCTCAAGACCGGGCGCTATGCCTCCGCCAGCGAGGTGATCCGCGAAGGCCTGCGCCTGGTCGAAGAGCGCGAGACGAAACTTGCGGCGCTGCGCGAGACGATCGAAACTTCGCTTGCACGCGGTGGCGAGAACACGGATGATGATGTGGGTCGGCGCCTGGAAACAATAGCGCAGGAGCTCAAGGCACAAGGATATTAGGTGCGGGTACTCATCTATCTTGACGCTGCGACAGACGATCTCGTCGAGATACTCAGGTATATCACCCTGGAGTCCCGCCATCTGCCTACGGGACTGCGCTTTGTCGAGAAACTGCGCGCCAGGTGCTCACATCTGGCTTCACTACCCGGAACGCTGGGATCGGATCGCAGCGACTTGGCACCTGGGCTGCGCAGCGTCGCCGCCCATGGGTATATCATCTTTTTCCGATATGGCGACGAGAGCGTGGAGATAGCCAACATCCTCCACGCCAGCCGCGATGTCGTCAGCCATTTCGACAAGGACTGACGACCGCTGTTCCGCTCAGCTGTGCGTCATCACTCCGCCATCGGCGATGATGCCCTGGCCGGTGATGAAGCGCGCATCGTCGCTGGCGAGGAACGCGATGACATCGGCAATGTCCTCGGGCTGGCCCAATCGCTTGAGCGCCGATTTCTCGCGATAATATTCGGCCGCCGCGCCATTCTCCAGCATGCCGCGGGTCATGCCGGTGACGATGCAGCCGGGCTGCACGCAATTGACCGTGACGCCATAGGGGCCAAGCTCCATCGCCAGCGAGCGGGTGAAGCCCAGGATGGCGTGCTTGGACGCGGCATAGGCGCCGAGCCCCGCATCGCCATAGCGCGACAGGATCGATCCGGTGTTGATGACCCGGCCGGCGGAGGAGGCCTTGAGCAGCGAAAGGCACGCCTTGGCCAGCCGCGCGGGCGCGAGCAGGTTCACGTCCAGCCCGAACTGCCACTGATCGTCGGTCAGGTCTTCGAGCGTGCCCACCGGGCAGACGCCTGCATTGTTGACCAGGATGTCGAGCCCGCCGAGCTGGCTTTCCGCTGCGGCGGCGAGCAGCGCGATCGCCTGCGGATCGGCAAGGTTGGCGACATGGTTGAACGTGCCCGCCATGCCCTCGCCGCTGATGTCGCAGGCGAGCACCGTCGCGCCATCGGCGAGCAGCCGTGCCACCGTCGCCGCGCCGATTCCCGATGCAGCCCCTGTTACCAGCGCCTTGCGTCCCTTGAGCCTGCTCATGTCCGTGCCTCTCCCCAATATGCTCTCATGTAACGTAATCCAGGGCGTTGGCCAGCAATTGCCGCACGTGCGGATTGCCATAGGCGTCTCGCCCGTCGCCGAACTGCAGATAGACCAGCTGCCCCGCCGCGACCGGCTTCGCCCATGCCACCAGATTGTGACCCGGCGCATGCGGCCAGTCCGAATTGTCGAACATCCGCCCCGCCACGGCATGCGCGGCGGAATGGAAATTGTGCGCGGCAAATTCATGATCTGCCGCGATCAGCGGGGTGACGTCTTCGGCGAAAATCTCGGCGAGATAGAGCTCGTCGCACATCGCGAAACGGGCGGGCAGGCCGCGCGTGACGGGATGGTCCGCCAGCACCACCGCGTCATAATCGACATCGTGCCGATAGCCCGAATCGAGGCATTCGCGCCCGCGCAGCGTCTCGCGCCGATAGAGGAACTTGCCGCCCAGCATCTCGGACCATTCGGGCCAGTCCGCCCATCCGGCCAGCGCATGGTGCAGCGCGACCGCGCCCCTGCCGCGCGCGAAATGCGCCTTGATCGCCGCAACGAACCCGGCGGAGGGCGGACGCGTCGCCACCGTCCCGTCGGCAAAGGTGAAGCCGGGCATTTCGTAGAACAGCAGCGCATCGGCCTGCTCCGCCGCGCCATCGGCGACCAGTGCCTCGGCCTCGGGATGGACCAGATGCTCGACCTGCCACCCGTGCAGACTGGCGAGCAACGCCGCAAAGGGCTCGGCCTCATAGGGATGGCCGCCCGACAGGACCAGCAGGTGCCGCACGCTCAGGCGATCTTCAGGATCATCTTGCCCTGGTTGGACCCTTCGAACAGCCGCAGGAAGGCGGGCAGCGCATTGTCCAGCCCCTCGTCGACATGCTCATCGACGACCAGCTTTCCGGCCGCGGCCCATTCGCCCATCTTCGCGCCGCCCTCGGCAAAGCGCGCGACATAATCGGCGACGAGCAGGCCCCGGATCGAAGCCCGGTGCACGATCAGCTGCCACAGGTTGCGCGCGCCGACAGGCTCTGGCGCGTTATACTCGCTGATCAGCCCGCACAGGCCGATGCGCGCGCCGGGCTTGAGGTTCATGAGGCCCGCATCCAGAATATCGCCGCCGACATTCTCGAAAATCACGTCGACACCATCGGGCGCGACCGCACGGATTGCCGCATCGAGCGCGCGCACATCCTTGCCGCGATAGTCGATCGCATGGTCGAAACCATAGCGATCGGTCAGCCGCGCGCATTTTTCCGCGCCGCCCGCGATGCCGATCGCGGTGCAGCCCAGGATCTTGGCGATCTGCCCGACCAGCGATCCGACCGCGCCTGCCGCTCCGCTGACCAGCACGACATCGCCCGGCTTGGGTTCGCACACGTCGAGGAAGCCGAAATAGGCGGTCATCCCGACCGCGCCGAACAGCGAGAGATAGTTGGTCACCTGCGGCACCGCGTGCGGATCGATCGGCTGGGTGAACCCGCCCAAAGTGCCGACCGAATAGTCCTCGATCGCGTTCAGCCCCATCACCCATTGGCCCTTGGTGAAACCTTCCGCGCGGCTTTCCTCGACCACGCCGATGGTGGTCGCGCGCACCGGCGCACCGAGCGGGATCGGCGGCATGTAGCTGTCCGCATCGGACATCCAGCCGCGTTGCGCCGGATCGAGCGAGGCATAATGGTTGCGGATCAGGAACTGGCCCTCTTCCAGTGCGGGCAGCGCGCCGGTTTCGAGCGCGAAGTCGTCGGCCACCGGCGTGCCATTAGGGCGGCGCTTGAGGATGAACTGGCGGTTGCTGGTCATGGAAATGCGTCTCCGTGAGAAGGCAAAAGTATGAGGAAAGGTCAGTCCGCGCCGCGCCCGCCATCGACCAGCATCGCGGTGCCGGTGACCATGCGCGCGGCGGAGCAGGCGAGAAAGGTGGCGGCGCTGGCGATGTCCTCTGCCGTGCCGACGCGCTGCAACGCGTTGCCGTCCATCACGAACGCCTTCACCGCATCATTGTCGCCATAGGCGCCGGTGATCATCTCGGTATAGATCACGCCGGGGTTGAGCGAATTGACGCGGACCTTGGGGTCCATCTGCGCTCCTTCCAATGCGGCGACCCGGCTGAAATGCGTCACCGCCGCCTTGGCCGCGCAATAGGCGGCGCAATCCTCGAGCCCGATCAGCCCGGCGAGCGAGGAGATGTTGACGATCGCGCCGGCGCTCCTGGTATCGCGCATCATGCGAAAGCCGTATTTGGTGCCCAGCACAACGCTTTCGACATCGGCGGTCCACAGCTCGCGGAAATCCTCGAGTGTGGTATCGGGCAGCGGCCTGGTGAAGAACGATCCGGCGGAATTGATCAGCGCGTCGACGGATGTGTGTTTGGCGGTCACCGTGTCGGCGAACGCGGACCAGTCGCTTTCCGAGGTCACGTCGAAGCTGTGGAACTCGGCCGTTCCGCCCGCCGCCTCGACCTGGCGCACGGTCTCCGCGCCGCGCTGCGCATTGCGTCCGGTAGCGATAATGTGAAAGCCCGCCTTGGCCAGGCGGAGCGCAGTGGCACGCCCGATTCCCGAGGTCGCGCCGGTGACGATGGCGGTGCGCATCACGTCAGACTCCATCCGCCATCGACCACCATCTGCGTCGCGGTCATGAACGAACTCTCCTCGCTTATCAGGAACAGGATGCTCTCGGCCATGTCCTCGGGCTCCTGCGGCACGCCCAGCGGCACGTCGGTCCAGTGCGCGGGATCGTCGAGCGCGCCTGGCGGCATCGCGCCTTCGAGCAGCGGCGTCCGGGTGGGGCCGGGGCAGAGCGCGTTGACGCGGATCATGTCGCCCTTGCGGCCCAGTTCCACGCCGACCGCGCGCGCCATGTTCCCCATCGCCGCCTTGGCGACGGCATAGGCGGAAATCGCGGGTGCCGCGCAATTGGCCATGACCGAGGCGGTGAGCACGATGCTGCCCGTCGCGGGCGCGCCGCACGCCTGCGCGCGCATCTGCGCCACCGCCTTTTGCAGGCCGATGAAGCTGCCCTCGACATGCACCTGGGTCAGCCTGCGGAAGCGCGCGAGGTCGAGATCGATGATCGGCTCGTAATTGACGATCCCCGCATTGCTGACCAGCGCGTCGAGCCGCCCATGGTGATGCACCGCGGCGGTGATCGCATTGTCCCAGTCGTCGCTAGAGGTAACGTCGTGCTTCAGCCCGATGCACTGGCAATCGGCGGCGACGCCCTGGATGCGCTCGCCGTCGATATCGGTCGCGATCACCTTTGCGCCGCGCGCCGCCGCCAGCCGCGCCGTCGCCGCTCCGATTCCCGAGGCCGCGCCGGTGACCAGCACCACCTTGTCCTTCACATCGAATGTCATGCGTCGCTATCCAGTTCGATCATCCCGTCTCTCTCCCGCACCGGCCAGGTTCTTATGCCGCAATGGGCGGGCGGCCCTTTCGCGGCGCCAGTGGCGATCTCGAAGCGTGCGCCATGGTGCGGGCAGAGCACATGCCCGCGCCGCACGCGTGCGCCCTCCAGCGGCAGCAGCGCATGGCTGCACAGCCCGTCAAGCGCGTGGAGCGCGCCATCGGCGTCGCGCACGATCAGGAATGCTGCACCCTCATGCTGCACAAAGCGGCTGGTGCCGGGTGCAATATCGGTGGGAGTCAGGGGCGTGAAAGTCATCGTCCTTGTGATGTCCCGAAACTGCCTCAACTGCAATCCTCCCCGGGACGGGGAGGGGGACCGCGTAGCGGTGGAGGGGAGGCGTGGTCGTGCTTTTGTCGAGACGAAACTGGCATACCGCTTCCCCTCCGTCAGCCCTGCGGGCTGCCACCTCCCCCGCCGGGGGAGGATTTGAAAGGATGCCGCGTCAACCACGCAGCACCTTGACCGGGATCGCGCTCTGCAGCGCCTGGCCGGTAATCGGGTCATAGCCCGATGTCTCGCTGACCAGGCGGTTGGTCGAGCCCCCGCGCTGCGGCACCTCGTCCGGCCCGTAATCTGGGTCGCCATAGCCATGCGCCATCGAGATCACGCCGCGCCGCAACGCCGGCGATGCCTTGGCGAGCGCGTGCACCTCGCCGTGTGGCGAGGCGATGCGGATCATCTCGCCATCGGCCACGCCCAGCCCTGCCATATCGTCGGGATGGATATGCGCCGGGTTGGTGGTGCGCTTGGCCTTGAGCGCGGAAAGATGCCCGCCGGTCGAGTTGAACCGGTGGCGGCTGCGGCGCGAGATCAGCCGGAAGGGATAGCCCTGCGCCGCCGGATCCTCCCTGCCATAGCGGACCAGCTGCTGCGGCATCGCGCCCGCCGCCAGATCGAACCGCGCCTCGTGCCCCGCTTCCGCCGGTTCGACGATCGGATGCTTGTCATGATAGATGACCGGGCGGCCGTCGGGGCTGTCGGCATGGACCTGGCTGGGCGGGACGACACAGCCTGCGACCGCAAGGTCGAGAAACGCCTCCTTGTCCGGGCAGGCGTCCATCGGGCACGGCCCGCCCGCCAGCGGCAGCCCGGTGCCCAGCCTCTTCGCCAGCCCCCAGAGCATCTCGTACTCGTCAAGCAGATCGCCCGGGCGCGGCAGGATCGCCTCGGTATAGCGGGCATAGGGGATCTCGTACCACCATTCGGACAGCGACGAGATGTCGTCGCGCTCGAGGCTCATCAGCGGCGCCAGGATATAATCCGACCGCCGTGCCGAGACGCCTTCTGCGCGGATGTCGACGCTGACGAACAGGTCGAGCGCCTCTATCGCGCGCGCCATCTTGTCCTGATCGGGAAAGGCGAGCATCGGGTTGCCGCCGATCGAGATCAGCGCCCTGATCTGGCCGGGTCCGGGGGTGAGGATCTCGTCCGCCAGCACGTTGCACGGCATTTCGAACATCAGGTGCGTCAGGCCGCGAAAGCGCGAGGCGGGATAGCCCTCGCCCCACAGCTTGATCGGCGGGTTGACCTGCGCGCGGCGCGGCGTGACCGGCGTGAAGATGCGCGGGATCGAGCTTTTCTCTCCCTCGCGGCAGAAGCGCCCGCACAATATGTTGAGGCTGCTCACCAGATATTGCGTCAGCGTGCCGTTGCCCGCCATTTCCGGACCCGTGCCGGTGCTGGCCGAACCTTTGGTGCCGCCTGCGAACATCCGCGCGGCGGCCACCAGATCGGCCTCGCTGACACCGGCACGCGCGGCGGCGACGGCGGGCGAAAATCCCGACACGGCTTGCTTGAGCTCGGCAAGGCCATCGACATGCGCTTGCACGAACGCCTCGTCGTACAGCCGTTCCTCCAGGATGACGTGGATCATGCCCGCCAGCAATGCCGGGTCTTCGCCGGGTTTGACCGGCAGATGGATATGCGCGAGCGCGGCGACGTCGCTCTCGCGCGGATCGGCGACCATGAGCTTGAGGCCCTTGCCAATCGCATCGCGCAACCGGCGTGAGGGTGAGAAAGGCGGCAGGCCGCCCGGCGGGCCGTAATGCGAGACGATCGGATTGTTGCCGATGAAAAAGGCGACATCGGCCTCGCCGAACACATGCCCGCCGCCCGACCAGCTGCCATATTGCGCGGCGGTATAGACTTTCGCGGGCTGGTCGAGCGTGACGCTGGTGTAGAAATGCCGAGTGCCCAGCCCCTGCGCAAAGGCCATGGCCGAGGCGACCCCGGCGCTGTTCTGGAAGCTGTAGGTGCCCGCATAAATGGCGACGCTGTCCGGCCCATGCTCCTCGATCAGCGGCTTCAGCCGCGCGGCGATCTCGTCGAGCGCTGTCTGGGTGGCGATCGGCTCGAAGCCATGTGCGCCTTTCTTCTGCGAGGACAGCAGGCGCTCGGGATGATGGTGAGCTTCGGGCAATTGGCGACCCTTGATGCAGGTATAGCCGCCGAACACCGGGTCCTCGGCATCGCCCGACACGCGTACGACGCGGTCCCCCTCGGTCTCGACCAGGATCGCGCAATTGGCGTGGCAGAACCGGCAGAAGCTGCGCTGGACGGGCATGATCGAACCTCCCTTGGACACAGGCGTGCGGGCCGCGCGAAAGGGCGCAGCATCGGGCCGGAAGTCCGGCCTCATGCTCGCTACCCTAAAGCTTGCCGTAGGGTCCGCGACTGTCACTTTTGACACTTGAGGCATTGTCGGCCCCGGATCATTTTCGCGCAGCATAGGAAAAGGTGCGGGCCAGAAAGGCCGCAGCATTGAGGGGAGGTTTGTGATGAGGGTGTCCACCTATCTGTCGGCATCAACCTTCGCATTGGGGCTCGCGATGCTCGCGGCGCCCCAGGCGGCCATGGCGCAGGAGGCCTCCGATCAGGCGGCCAGCGCCGAGCAGGCGGAGGAGGGGGGCCTTCGCACCATCGTCGTCACCGCGCAGCGCCGCGAGGAATCGCTCCAGGCAGTCCCGGTCGCCGTGTCCGCCATCGATTCCCAGGCGCTCGCGACCGGCGCGGTGGACGATCTGCGCGACTTTGCCGGGCGCGTCCCCGGGCTGGTGGTCGATCCGGTCAATGCCGGCCCTTCGGCTGCCGCGATCGCGATCCGCGGCATCAGCTTCGAGGATATCGAAAAATCGTTCGACCCGGCGGTCGGCGTGGTGGTCGATGATGTGTTCATCGGCACCAATACCGGCCAGCTGCTCGACGCGTTCGATCTCGAATCGATCGAGATCCTGCGCGGCCCGCAGGGCACCCTGTTCGGCCGCAACACCATCGGCGGCGTGATCAACGTCCGGCGCAGCAAGCCGACCGGCGAATGGGGCGTGCGTGCCTCGATCGGCTATGCCGAATATAACACCGTGCGCGGCCGACTGGTCGTCAACACCCCGATGATCGGCGACTTTCTCGCGTTCAAGGGCTTCTTCTTCTACGACAATACCGACGGCTATCTGCGCAACGTGACGCAGGGCAACCGGCGCACCAACGAATATGAGGTGTGGACCGCAGGCGTCACCGCGCTGATCACGCCGACCGACGATATCGAGGCGGTGATCACCTATGAGCATATGGAGGAAGATGGCGAAGTCGCGACTGCGAGCGTCTCGAACGACCGCGACCTGATCTGTCTTCAGGTGCCGGTGCCGGGCGTCGGCCTGGTCCGTGCCTTCCAGATTCCGAACAACCAGTGCAATCGCACGCCCACCAACAGCAAGCTGCTCTATCAGGTGTTCGGCAACATCCAGACCCCGGTGCGCAACAAGACCGATGCGATTAGCGGCACGATCAACATCGAGCTTGGGGATTTCACGCTCACCTCCGTCACCGGCTGGCGCAAGAACAACGAAAGCGTGCGGCAGGATTTCGACTCGGCGTCGATCAACTTCTTCGATACGCTGCGCATCCAGCGCTACGAGCAGTTCAGCCAGGAAATCCGCTTTGCCGGTGACGTCACCGACTGGATGGATATCGTGCTGGGCGCCTATTATTTCGACAGCCAGTACACGCTGCGCCAGACCTCGTTCTTCGGCTTTCTGGGCCCCGGTGCCAGCGCCTTCCAGCTTTCGGTCGGCGACTCCAAATCCTATGCCGGTTTTGCCGATGCGCGGTTCAAGCTCTCGGACAATCTGACCTTTGGCGTCGGCGGCCGCTACACCAAGGATGAAAAGGCGCTGGTAACCAATTTCGCGCTCAGCCCCACCGGCGCCTGCCCGGTCGGTTTTGCCGGTATCGTCGCCGCCAATTGCCGCGGTTCGGAAGATTTCGGCGAATTCACCTATCGTGCCAGCCTCGACTATCAGTTCGATGGCGGACAGCTGGTCTATGCCAGCTATTCGCGCGGCTTCCGCTCGGGTGGCTTCAACGGTCGCGCCGCGACGCCGACCGCGATCGGCCCCTATCAGCCCGAAATCGTCGATGCCTATGAAATCGGCCTGAAGGCGGACTGGCTCGACCGCCGGTTGCGCACCAATATCGCGATCTTCCAGACCGATTATTCGGACAAGCAGGAAGAGCTGGTGCGCGCGACGCAAGCGCCCTTCAACGCGATCCAGGCGCAGGAAACCATCGTCGAGAACGCCGCTTCGGCGCGGATCAAGGGTGTCGAGCTCGAGATCGTCGCGCTGCCTTCGGACGACCTGGCGTTCAACTTCTCCGCGACGTATCTGGATGCCAACTACCAGAATTTCGTGCGCGGCGGCGTGGACGTGTCCGATCTCGACCTGCGCCGTGCGCCCAAATACGCCTGGTCGGCCGGGTTCGATTACACCCGTCCGGTGGGCGATGGCGAGGTCCGCTGGAGCACCATCTTCCGCTATGTCGACAAGTACACGACCTGCATCGTCGCCGATCCCGCGCTGCAGGCGCAGGGCATCATTACCAACGACCGCCGCTGCGAAGCCTCGGAGCGCGAGATCCTCGATTCGACCCTGTCGTACAAGCACGATTTCGGCGGCGCGCAGGCGACGTTTAGCGTGTTCGGTCGCAATATTCTCGACAATCGCGGGCTTTCGAGCACGCTGCCGGTGGCAGGCCTGTTCGCCTTTGCCGGTGTCCGCCCGCCGCGGCAATTCGGCGCGGAACTGATGCTGGAATTCTGATAGCCTCTTGCTGGCCCGCCGTCCTTTTCATCGGGGCGGCGGGCCTTTCCTTGCAACGCCCAACGGGATCGCAAAAGCTTAGACATGGCCAAGCCCTTTCCCCCGCATCCGTTCCTGCACGGACACCATGCCCCGAACCGCTTCGAGGCCGATGCGCCCGATCTGGTGATCGAGGGCGAGATTCCCGATGATCTGGCCGGGGTCTTCTACCGCAACGGGCCCGAACCGCTGCACCCGACGCGCGGCGACGAATATCACTGGTTCGACGGCGACGGCATGGTCTATGGCTTCTTTATCGAGAATGGCCGCGTCGCGATGCGCAACCGCTGGGTCCGGACCGAGAAGTTCGAGCTGGAACGGGCGGCGGGGGAGCGGCTGTTCGGCGTGTTCGGCAATCCGATGACCGCCGACCCCTCGGTGCAGGGCAAGCGCTACAATACCGCGAACACCAACATTATCGTGCATGGCGGCAAGCTGCTCGCGCTGATGGAAGGCGCGCCGCCGGTGGAGATGCATCCGCGCGACCTCAGCACCATCGGCGAGGAGCATTATGGTGGGACGATCTCCACGACCTTTTCCGCGCATCCCAAGCTGGACCATGCCACCGGCGAGCTGATCAATATCGGTGCGATGATCAACGGGCCGATGGGCGCGGCGGAAATCCGCTATGACATTATCGACCGCACAGGGGCGCTGACGCACAGTGAGATCATTCCCGTGCCCCACATGAGCCTGATGCACACGTTCTTCGTCACCGAGAACTGGGTGGTGTTTCCGGTACTGCCGATCGACACCGATCTCGGCCGCTTCATGCGCGGCGGGCCGATGACCGCCTGGGTCAACGATCGCCCGTCGAAGCTCGCGGTGATGCCGCGCCGGGGCAGTGCCAGTGACGTGCGCTGGTTCGAATACGAGCCGCGCCACATGTTCCACGAGCTCAACGTCTGGGAAGAAGGGGGCAAGATCATCGCCGATGTCGCCGCCGCCAACGGTACCGCATTGTTCCCCGACGAGACCGGGGTGCGCGCGACGCATGCCGGCACGCGCCAGAGCCTGCGCCGCTGGACGATAGACCTTCAGGCGAACACCGACATGCTGCGCGAGGAGGTGATCAACGAGCGCGACCTGCAATTCCCGCGTCCCGACGACCGGCTGATGACACGGCGGACGCGCCAGGCCTTTGCCAATATCAACCTCGAATCGCGCGATGCCCGGGCCGAGGGGCTAGATGCGGTGCTTCGTTTCGATACGCAAACCGGCGCGGAGGATATCTATCATTTCGGAAAGGGTTCAGCTGCCGGCGAACTGATCTTCGCGCCGCGCCTGGGGGCCAAGACGGGGCCGGAGGGCGAAGCCGACGGCTATGCGATGACTTTGGTCCACCGCGCTAATGCGCCGGGCAGCGAGCTTGCGATCTTCCACGCGCTCGACATCGCCTCGGGCCCGATCGCGCGGGTGCACGTGCCGTTCCGCGTGCCGAGCGGATTCCACTGCAATTTCTACCCCGCCGATGGCGATCTCTACGCCCAGGCGATGGCACGCTGACGCGATGAGCATGATCGCCGACATGGTGGCGCGTGGCGCGGCCACGACCCCGGACAAGACCGCACTGATCCAGGACGATGCAGGCCTGAGCTATTCGGAGCTGCACAATCTGACCTGCCGCTGCGTCGCCGCGCTCAAGGCCAGCGGCATCGCCAAGGGCGACCGGGTGGCGTTTCTCGGCCTCAACCATATCGACTATGTCATCCTGCTGATCGCCGCGCTGCGCATCGGTGCGGTGACGGTGGCGGTCAACTGGCGGCTGGTCCCGCGCGAGATCGCCTATATCGTCCAGGATGCGGGCGCGCGCTTCCTGCTGACGCAATCGGCGGTGCTGGACAATGCGCTGGCGGTGCGCGCCGAGGCCAGGCTCGAGACGATCCTGCTCAGCGATGGCGAATTCGAGGGACGGCCCGCTTTTCGCGCCTGGGTGCAGGGCTTTGCGCCGGATGAGCGCGTGGCCGCGCTGGACCCCGCGGATGTCGCGGTCCAGCTCTATACCTCGGGCACGACGGGCCATCCGAAGGGGGCATTGCTCACGCACGGCAGCCTCACCGCATCGCTCAGCCAGGGCCGCAAGATCGGCGAAGACTGGGCGGCCTGGTGGCCGAGCGACGTGTCGCTGGTGGCGATGCCGCTCTTCCATATCGGCGGCACCGCCTGGGTGATGCAGACGCTGAACGGCGGCGGCACCGGGGTGATCCTGGCCCAGCCCGACGTGGCCGCGATCATCGCCACGGTGCAGCGCCATGGCATCACCAAGATGTTCGCGGTGCCTGCGGTGCTCAACATGATCCTCAACCATCCCGATGCTGCGGGTGCGGATTTTTCCTCGATGCGCGTGTTGCCTTATGGGGCGTCGCCCATTCCGCTCGATGTGCTCAGCCGCTCGATGCAGATGTTCCCCAATGCGCAGTTCGTGCAGATGTACGGCGCGACCGAGACCAGCGGCACGATCGTCTATCTGCCTCCCGAGGACCATGATGTCGCGGGCACGCCCCGGATGAAGGGCTGCGGCAAGCCTTTCCCCGATGTCGAATTGCGCATCGTCGGCGAGGACGGGCAGGACCGCGCGCCGGGCGAGGTCGGCGAGGTCTGGGTGCGCGCGCCACTGGTGATGGCGGGCTATCACAATCTGCCCGAGGCCAATGCGGGCGCGTTTGTCGATGGCTGGTACCGCACCGGCGACGCGGCATACCGGGACGCTGACGGCTATCTCTATTTGTACGACCGGGTGAAGGACATGATCGTCTCGGGCGGGGAAAATATCTATCCCGCCGAGGTCGAGAACGCGCTGCACCACCACCCGGCGGTGCGCGACTGCGCGGTGATCGGTGTGCCCGATGCCCGCTGGGGCGAGGCGGTCAAGGCGATCGTCGTGACCAGGGCGGGCGAAAGCGTGAGCGCCGACGATCTGATCGCCTTTGCGCGCACGCAGATCGCGGGGTTCAAATGCCCCAAGAGTATCGATTTCGTCGACGAACTGCCGCGCAACCCTTCGGGCAAGGTGCTCAAGAAGGAATTGCGCAAGCTCTACTGGCAGGAGGGCGAGCGGCAGATTGGGTAACGCTTCCTAGTCACCCCCTCCCGTTTGTCCCGAGCGAAGTCGAGGGACGTATGCGCGACGTCCCTCGGCTTCGTTCGGGACAAACGGATCTTATTCGAGCCTAAACAGGAGCAAATCATGACCACCACCCGCCAATGGCTGATCGCAGGCCGCCCGCGCGGCCGCCCCGTGCAGGACAGCGATTTCGAACTCGTCACGCGCGAGCTGCCGCCGCCGGGGCCGGGGCAGATGCTGCTGAAGACGCACTATCTGGGCTTCGATCCGGCGCAGAAAGGCTGGATGGAGAATATCGCCGATTATGTCGCGCCGACCGAGATCGGCGAGGTGATGCGCGGTTCGGGCATATCCGAGGTGATCGAATCGAACGGCGGCAAGTTCCCGGTCGGCACCATGGTGATCGGATCGACCGGCTGGACCGAATATCACCTCTCCGACGGCGAGGGGCTGGTGCCGTGCGATCCCGAACTGCCGCCGACCGCGATGATGTCGGTGCTCGGCACCACCGGGCTTACCGCCTATTGCGGGCTGTTCAAGATCGGCAAGCCGGTTGCGGGCGATACCGTGCTGGTCTCGGGCGCGGCAGGGGCGACCGGATCGGTGGTCGGCCAACTGGCGAAGATCGCCGGGTGCCGCGTGGTCGGCATCGCGGGCGGCGCGGACAAGTGCGCCTGGCTGGTAGAAGAGGCGGGCTATGACGCCGCGATCGACTACAAGGCGGGCGGCGTGCGCGAAGCGATCAAGCGCGAATGCCCGCGCGGGGTCGACGTGATCTTCGACAATGTCGGCGGCGCGATCCTCGACGACATGCTCAGCCAGATCGCGACGGGCGCGCGCGTCGTCATCTGCGGCGGGATCAGCCGCTACGAGACCGGGCAGATGCCCGCTGGACCGCAGAACTATTTCAACCTGATCTTCCGCCGCGCGACGATGACCGGCTTCATCGTGCTCGACTGGGCGGCGGAGTTCCCTGCCATCCGCAAGCGGCTCGCGGGCTTCGTGCACGAGGGGCAGCTGACCTATCGCGAGGATATCCAGCACGGCTTCGAGAACGCGCCGCAGACGATGCAGCGGCTGTTCTCCGGGGCCAATCGTGGCAAGCAGATGCTGAAGCTCTGATTGCTGCAGGGGGCCATGACCGGGGAATCGCAGCTCAAGGCCATCGTCCAGGCCGTCTATGCCCATGCCGGTGCGGGCGACTGGGCGGCGTGCGAGGCGCTGCTCTCGCCCGATCTGGTGATTCACGAGGCCGAGGGCCTGCCTTATGCCGGCACCTATCGCGGGCGCGATGCCTTGCGGCGTCTGCATGGCATCGTCATGGCGCACTGGCAGGACCCCGAGATCGAATTCCACGCGATGACGGCGGGCGATGGCCATGTCGTCAGTCTCGTGACCTTTCATCTGACGTCCAGGGCGACGGGCAAGCGCGCAGCGATGCCGCTCGCCGAAACGTTTCGGATCGAGCAGGGCCGGGTCACCGAAATCCGGCCCTTCTACTTCGATCCGGCTGCAGTAGGCGCGCTTGACCACGCCTGAATCGAAGCTGATAGCCCAGCTATACGTGTCAAAAGCGCAACTTTGTTGCGATGCACAACGATGCGCGAATAGCTAACATATTGAATTTCAATACATCCTCAGAATAATTGCAAAATTTGCATCTAGCCTCGCAAAAATATCATTCGCAAATGCAACATTGCGTATTGAAACCTATCAATCGCTCACTTAAATGGCGGTCACAAGAATACCGCCCATACAGGGCCAACGTCCTCCCCCGCGATTGAAAGGAATGCCATCATGAACCTTCGTTCCGCACTGCTCGGCGCCGTTCTCCTGGCCGCCACCGCCGCTCCCGCCTTCGCGCAGGACGACGCCCTGATCTCGAAGAACCAGACCATCTACGACGCCGAAGGCAAGCGCGTCGGCAAGGTGACCCGCGTTCTCGAAGACGGTTCGGCTCTGGTCATCTACAAGGGCAAGGTCGTGCGCATCGGCGCCTCGACCCTGACCGCCGCCGAAGGCAAGGTCACGACCTCGCTTTCGAAGAAGGAACTTGCCCGTCTGGATTGATCCTCTCGATCCATGACACCCGAAAAGGCCGGGGAAGCACAGCGCTTCTCCGGCCTTTTTCGTGCCTGCGATGCGTGCCGCCAAGCCTGCCGTAGCGTCACCCGAACCCGTTGCCCAAAGCCACTTTTCTTTTGCGCACAAAGCCGCTTAAGGTCGGGACATGAAAGCCACCGGACCTTCCTCGCAGACCTATTTCTCGCAGCGGCTGCGGCTGCATTATGCCGATTGGGGCAATGCTGACGCCCCGCCACTGATCCTGGTCCATGGCGGCGAGGACCATTGCCGCTCCTGGGACTGGATCGCCAGCGAATTGCAGGACGACTGGCACGTGATCGCGCCGGACCTTCGCGGCCATGGCGATTCGCAATGGACTGCCGACGGCAACTACCCGATCATGAACTTCGTCTACGACCTGTCGCAGCTGGTCGAGCAGTTCGGCTATGACCAGGTGACCATCGTGTCGCATTCGCTCGGCGGCAATACCGCTTTGCGCTATGCGGGCCTGTATCCCGAAAAGGTGCGCAAGATCGTCGCGATCGAGGGGCTGGGGCCGTCGCCGAAGATGATCGAGGAGCGCAACGCCACCCCGGTGCACGAGCACTGGCGCAAATGGTATGCCGACAAGCGCGCCAAGGCGACGCGCAAGCACCGCGAATATGACAGCTTCGAGGAAGCGCTGTCGCGGATGCACGCGGAGAACAGCTATCTCACCGCCGAACAGGCGCGGCACCTGTGCGAACACGCCGTGATCCGCAACGAGAACGGCACCTATAGCTGGAAGTTCGACCCGCATATCCGCATCTGGCCGATCCTCGACATTCCGCCCGAGCACATGCACCAGCTCTGGCAGCGCATCAGCTGCCCGACGCTGCTGTGCTGGGGGGAGAAGAGCTGGGCCTCTGACCCCGAGGCTGATGGCCGGATGGAGCTGTTCCAGAACGCGCGCCTCGCCAAGTTCGCCGATGCCGGGCATTGGCTGCACCATGACCAGTTCGACCGGTTCAAGGCCGAGCTTAAGGGCTTTTTGTGATGCAGCAGGCCGCCGATTTCCTCACCGAATGCGACCGTATTCTTGGGCTGGTCGCGCCGCTCGACGAAGCGACGCTCGCGACGCCGACCGCGTTCAAGGGCTGGACGATCAGCGACGTGATCGGCCATCTGCACGTCTGGAACCAGGCCGCGCAGCTCTCGCTCAAGGACGAGGACGCGTTCAAAGCCTTCATGCGTCAGGTCGGCGGCATCATCGCCAAGGGCGGGGATCTGAACAGCTTCGAGCGCGTCTGGCTCGACGGGCTGACCGGCCAGGCGCTGATCGCCCGATGGGCCGAAACCTATCGCGCGGTCGCCGCCGATTTCGCCGAGGCCGATCCCGCGCAGCGCGTGCCCTGGGCCGGGCCGAGCATGAGCGCGCGCTCGTCGATCACCGCGCGGCTGATGGAAAGCTGGGCGCATGCCCAGGCGATCTTCGACGTGCTGGGCGTGGATCGCGAGAATGGCGATGCGCTGAAGAATATCTGCGTGCTCGGGCTCAACACCTATGGCTGGACGTTCAAGAACCGCAAGCTGGAGCCGCCCCAGCCCGTGCCGCAGCTTCGCCTGACCGCGCCGTCGGGCGAGCTGTGGGTCTTCGGCGAACCGGCGGACGGCGAACTGATCGAGGGTGATGCGGCCGAATTCTGCCAGGTGGTGACGCAGACGCGCAACATCGCGGACACGGCGCTCAAGGTCACGGGGCCGAATGCCACCGCCTGGATGGCCATCGCGCAATGCTTTGCCGGTGCCCCGGTCGACCCGCCCGCGCCGGGCGTGCGGCGGAAGGCGGTGGCTTGAGGTACGGCGGCTGCCAACTGTGGCCTCCGAGCTGATCCAGCCCGTCACCCTGAACTTGTTTCAGGGCCCATTTCTCCCCATGCGGCTTCGGCTGATCGGGCACGATGGATACTGAAACAAGTTCAGCATGACGGCGTTTATAGCCGCTGAGATTAGCGCGGGGCGCACGCAGCGCTCATGCCGCTCGATGGTCAGCAGATGGGCTGGGCGCGACCCGCACAAAACTCCCCTCCCTGAAAGGGAGGGGCAGGGGGTGGGTCATCCTCGCGCTCCGCCATTCACCAATGCGCGCGACCGCACACCCACCCCTAACCCCTCCCTTGCAGGGAGGGGAACGCGCATCGCGCAGCCTTTCGATGAACACGCCCGCCCCCTCCGCGCCTTCGCGTGAGAAATCTGATTCACGCGAAGCCGCGAAGAGGCCCGGCGCAATCTCGAACCCCGCCCCACAAACCACCCGCTCCCCTGCGAAGGCAGGGGCCCATCTCCCAAGCGCTGCGCCTGGCGCAAGAGCAGGAGATGGATGCCTGCCTTCGCAGGCAAGCGGTTGGTGGAAAGTGGCAGCTTGACCGCGATACACCAACAGTCTGCTATCAACTTGGTGCGCATTATTCCTGCCGTTCGGCATGCAACGCCTTTGCTGCCATAACGGCTATTCCTCGTAGTAATCCAATTGAACCCGAGACCGTGCCTTGTCCGCGACTACGGAGACACGGCCGCCAGATTCAAATTCGTTTGGTGACACGGAAAATTCGACCGCCACTGGAAATTCGCGCCCAACCTTTGGTCCGCCAGAATATTCGTAGCTGCCACCTGAGGCAGGCATTTGACTAAAGTCCCAACCGGTCAGCAAGGATGCGAAGTCCCGCGGGTCAATCTCGAAAGCGCATGTCGCTAGCACGTCAGTCATGCCCCATGTTTCACATTCTGCGTTTGCGAGTGATGACGGCACATCTTCGAGACGGAGGAGGGTGCCAATTGTTTTGTTGGCTCTCGGTGCGCTTATAAAAACAACGAAGAAAATTGCGGTCGCGATGACGATGAATGCCACGGCGCCCTTTTTGATCGTTTGGGTCGTCCACATAAGCAAAACACTAACAAGGTTGGCGTCGGGTTTCCACCAAAACCCCGCCATTCCGGCAACCAACCTCGGCCCCAAAAGCCACCCTCACCCCCGCCTTGGCATCCGGAACGGCAGCATCAGCTTCACGATCCCCTTTTCCAGCCGGTCGAGCGACAGGCTCTCGTGCACCGCCTCGGCACTCTCCCCGAACAGCCGCGTCTTCAGCGCGGTGCGCGAATAGAAGGGCGTGTCCTCCCATGTGCGGCGGATCTCGACCGGTGCACCCGCATCCGCGCGCGTGATGCGCGGCATGCGCCACAGGGTCTTGGGCAGCACGCGTTCGGGGGGCAGTTCGACCTCGCTGATCGTGCCGTCCTCGGCAAAGCGCAGGCCCATGGCGAAGCGGCTGGCGTCGCGGCGCTGGCCTTCATAGAGCACCACCGAATCGCGCCCCAGATGCGCGCGCGACCAGTGCCAGTCGGAAAAGCCGCGCTCGAGCGGCTCGATCCCGGCATTGCTGTCGATATAGCCCTCGCCGCGCCAGCTGAGCGATGGGCTCTTCATGTCGACCTCGATCGCCGCGCGCGGGGCGATCGGGCGCCAGGCATGGTTGCCTGCGAGGTCGAGCGGCCATTGGGTCTGCGGCATCATGTGCGGATAGACGCGGATCGTGCCGCGTACCCGGCGCGGGATCGGCGCGGTGATTTCCATCAGGTCGATGCGCAGGCTGGTGCCGTCCCAGTGCATCGCGCTGGGGCCGATGACGAGATGGTCGTGATCGCGTGCGAGATGCTTCGAGCCGCGCTCGGTCATGCACCAGCCGCCACCCGGGCCATAGAGCGCGACGTTCATCGCGATATGATTGTCCGGATCGCCGCGCCCCGACCAGTGATAATAAGGCGAGAACACGCTGCCGATGAACGCGATGATGGTGAGGCCGTGCTTTCCGTCGTCGCTCAGCGCGTCGATATACCACCAGGCATAGCCGCCCGGCGGGACGACCGCATCGAAGGCAGGTCCGCAAGCAGCCGCTCTGCCGCCAAGCGGCCGGAGAGGCTCGCCATCGGGATCCCGGCGCCGGGGTGAATGCCACCCCCGGCCAGATAGAGCCCCGGCAAGCGGCTCGCTGCCCCGGGCCGCTGGAAAGCCGCCTTCCAGCCATGGGTCGCCCGGCCGTAAAGGGCGCCGCCCGTCGCCGGGAACAGACGCTCGTAATCCGACGGGGTCACCAGATGCGAATTGTCCGGCGAACGGTCGATCGTCAGGCCACAGGCCTCCAGGAAGCCGAAAACTTGCCTCTCGCATCGGTCGATCTCCGCCTGTGAACTTTGCCTGGTGTCGCCATTGGCTGGCGCGTTGACGATGAGCTGCAGCCGCTCGGGACCCGGCGGCGCGCGCGCACTATGGTCGTCGCGGTCCTGCGCGCAGATATAGATGGTCGGCGCCTCGGGCACCGCGCCGCGACCGAAGATCGCGTCAAACTCGGCGCGATAATCGTTCGAGAAGAACACGCTGTGGCGGACGAGCGGAAAACCGGCGGTCTTTGCGTTCATCAGCCAGGTCATGCTGGAGAGCGAGCGCTGTTTCGGCGGCACCGGCGGCACCGCCTTGCGCGCCGCCTCGCCGAGCCGGCCGATGTTGAGCGCGGCGGGATCGCCGTTGAACACCACCGCGCGGCCACGGATGACCTCGCCCGATTCGAGCCGCACGCCGGCGGCGCGGCCATGTTCGGTGACGATCTCGGCAATCGGCGCGTCATAGCGGAATTGCGCGCCGTTGCTGCGCGCGAGGTCCGCGATGGCCGTCGCGATCGAGTGCATGCCGTTGTCGGCGAGCCACACCCCGTCCTGCTCGACATGCGCGATCAGCATCAAGGTGGCGGGCGCGACGAACGGCGACGATCCGCAATAGGTGGCATAGCGGCCGAACAGCTGCTGCAGCCGGGGGTCGTGGAAATGGCGGCCCAGCGCCTTCCACATCGCCTGATAGGGGCGGATCGCCATCGTCTCGGGCAAGCGCCTGAGGCCGATGCGCGTCACCAGCGAGAAGGGGGTGGGCGCCGGGGCCTCCAAATAGGGTTCGCGCAGCACGTTGAAAATGCGCGCCGCCTCGGCGCAGAAGGTGCGGAAACCCGCGGCATCGCGCGCGCCGAAATAGTCGCCGATCGCGGATTCGCTTTCGCCCAAATCGGCGAACAGGTCGAACGGCGCGTCCGGCCCCCAGGCATGGCGCGCGATCAGGCTGGCGGGGGTGAGCGGGATCGCAGCGTCGAGATCGCCGCCGCAGTCCTGGAACAGCCGCTCGAACACCCAGCGCATGGTGAACACCGTCGGCCCGCCATCGACCGGACGGCCTTCGGCCATCACCTCGCGCAGCTTGCCGCCGGGGGTCTTCTGCCGCTCGACCACCAGCACCGGCTCGCCCGCCGCCGCGAGCAAGGCAGCGGCGCTCAATCCGCCCATGCCCGCGCCCGCGACGATGATCGGTTCATGCCGCATGGCTGGGCCAGTCTGGGAAGAGCCGGGTCATTGTGCGATGCTAGCACCTGTCCAGAAAGTTTGACAGATGTTTGTCGCAATATTTGGACATTGTCGAAGTGCAAACTGCTACAGTCGCTCAAGCCCTCCCCCTTGATGGGGGAGGGTAGGGTGGGGGTGTTCGTGCCGGATTGTGCGAACCGTGCGATGCCGCGCCAGTCCGCGCGGCCGCCCAATCACCCTCACCGCTGCGACTAGGCTCCTTCGTCGCCAAGTCTCGCTGCCTCTCCCATCAAGGGAGAGGCGTGGCTAAGCCGCCACGCGGCTTGCGGGCCCCGGCCTGCGCCGGGGACCGGTCAGGGCCGGTGCCGCCTCAGCATTCCGCGCCTTTGCAGATCGGCGAGATGCAGCGGGAAGGACAGGACCAAAGGCAGCGCGATCCACGGCCAGGCGGCGCCGGTGAGCGCAGCGCGCAGCGCGAGCATCATCAGCACCGCCGCGCTCAGCCCCAGGCCGACGTCGAGCGCCCGGTTGCCGCCCAGCACCAGCCAGACGAACTCTGCCGCGAGCACCGCCAGCACCAGATCGACGACATGACCGCTGGCGAACAGGGCGCGCACGACCTCCATCAGCCGAACGGCCCGTTGAGCTGGACGATGGCATAGTTGAGCGCCGCCGCCACGCTGACCCAGGCGATATAGGGCAGTAGCAGCCAGGCCGAGAGCTTCGAGAAGCGCCCGCAATAGACGATCAGCCCCGCGATCGAGAGCCAGAGCAGCGCGACCTCGATCAGTGCCCAGTCGGGCCGCTGCACGCGGAAGAAGAGAAGGCTCCACAGCACATTCAAGAATCCGTTGAACGCGAACAACCCGATGACATTGGTGCGCGCCTTGACGCTGGGCGCGGCGCGCCAGGCGGCGAGCGAGGCCATCGCGGCGAGGGCGAAGATCAGCGTCCAGGCGACGCCATAGAGCCAGCCGGGCGGGGCCCAGTCGGGCTGGGCCAGCGCCTGGTACCAGGGGCCGAGATCGGTGATCGTCGCGCCGCCCGCCGCGACGACCAGAGCCGCCATCGCCGCCAGGATGACCGGCAGCAAGCCTTCACGATGCATTCCAGCCTCCCAGCTGCGGCCTCTCGACCGTTACGTCCCGAGCGTCGGATCAGGCCCGCGACAGGCCGAGCAGATGCCCCATATCCTTCACGAAGATCTTCGCATGCGCCACCGGTTTGCGGCGCACCAGCTCCTTGTGCATATAGCTCTGCCAGGTGAGATATTGCACGTCTGGATCGGCGCACATCTTGACGAAGCGCTCGCGGCGCTTGTCCGACGAATACCAGAAATATTGCATGATCCCGAGGATCCAGAACACCTTGCCGTGCCTGGCCATGAACGCCTTGCGCGCCTGCCTGAGCGCGGCCGGCTTGCCGGTGGCGAGGAACTGCCAGACCGCATCCGCCGCCAGTCGCCCGCAGGCCATGGCATAATAGATGCCCTCGCCCGACGCCGGGGCGACGACGCCCGCCGCATCGCCCGCAACCACGATGTCGCGGCCATTGTCCCAGCGCTTGAGCGGTTTCAGGGGGATCGGTGCGCCTTCGGTGCGGATGGTCTCGCAGCTGTCGAGCCCGACCTGCTTGCGCATTATCGCGGTGGTCTCGCGCAGGGCAAAGCCCTTGTGCGCGCTGCCGAGGCCGATGCTCGCGGTCTCGCCGTGCGGAAAGATCCAGGCATAGAAATCGGGCGACAGATGGCCCTGATAATAGACGTCGCAGCGGTCGGGGTCGAAATCCGCCGCCGCTGCCACCGCCGGTTCGGGTGCCTTGACGATCTCGTGATAGGCAAAGACGCATTTCACGTCCTTCGCGCCGGGAATGTTCTGTTTCGCCACGGAAGACCGCGCGCCGTCCGCGCCGATGACGCTGCGGACGCGGAGCCGACGGTCGGGTCCGCCGCGCTCCTGCCGATAGACCAGCACCGCCATGCCGTCGGAATCGCGGTCGATCTTTTCGTAGGTGCCAGTGATCCGCGTCGCGCCGTTGTGGCGCGCGCGCTCGCGCAGCCATTCGTCGAACACGTCGCGGTCGACCATGCCCACAAAGCCCTTGCCCTCGGGTCCGTCGCCCACGGGCATGTCGACCTCGCGGCCCGAGGGCGCGATCATCCGCGCCGCGCGCGCCTTGGCGACGAGCAGCGATTCGGGGATCTCGAAATCCTTGAGCAGCCGGGGCGGGATCGCGCCGCCGCACGGCTTGATCCGCCCGTCGCGGTCGAGCAGCAGCACCTTGAGCCCGCGCCGCGCCAGGTCGTTCGCCGCCGTCGCGCCCGAAGGGCCGCCACCGATGACCGCCACGTCAAAATCCGCCTGTGCCATTGCTCCAAGCTCCTTCCTCAGGCCCTCAGGCCGGTGCCGCCACCATAGACGGATGGGCGCTGCGCATGGTGACGCGCACCCCCAGCATTGCGGCGAGGACGAAAAGCCCGGCCTCGCCCGCAAAGATCAGTTGAAAGGCCGCGCCATCGCTGGCGAGCATGCCGCGCGCCGCATCGACTCCGAGCGCGCCGGTCAGCCCGCCGAGGCCAAAGGCGATGGCCTGCGCCGCGCCCCAGACGCCCATGCGCACGCCTTCCTTCGATTGCTGGCCTGCGCCCGCCAGTCCCATCATCGCGCCGATCGCAGAGACCGCGAACAGCCCGTTGGCAAAGCCGAGCAGCCCGACGTTCAGCCGGAGCGGCCATAGGATGGAGGTGGTCGCGGCAAAGGCGAGCCCGGCGAGCGCCAGCGCGCTGCCGCCGCATCCGGCGAGAATCCACCAGCGCAGGTCCGCTGGCCGCCGTCCGGCAAAGGCGCTGCCGCCGATCCCGGCGACGATCATCCCGGCCATCACCCCGCCATGCTGCAGGCCTGCGAGCTTCGTCGATTCTCCGGGGCTCATGCCGAAGACGAGGCCCGCATAGGGTTCGAGGATCAGGTCCTGCATCGCATAGGCGAGCATCGAGACGAAGACGAAGATGGTGAAGCGGCGTGCGGTTGCATCGCCCATGATCTCGCGCAAGGCCTCGCCGAACGAGGCCGAGGGCGCATCGTCATGCGGATGCGCGGGCGCGACCAGGCGGCGCTCGATCCCCGAGATCGCGGCCCAGGCGAGCAGGAAGGCGCAGAGCGCCACGCCGCCCGAGACGGTGGCGAGCCGTTGTTCGCTGAAAGGATCGATCAGGCTGCCTGCGGTCGCGGCGGCCATCACGATCCCTGCGACCATCATGATCCAGGTGATCGCCGCCGCCGCCGCGCGCCTTTCGGGCACCACGCCCGAAGCGAGCATCGCGAGCAGCGAGGTGCCCGCCGCGCCCACGCCTGCGCCGATCATGCTGAAGGCGAGGATCGCGAGCAGGGTTCCTGGGATCGCGGCGACCGGCAGCAGGATCGTCGCATTGACCGCGACGATGCCGCCCAGCGCCAGGATGCCCATTCCGCCGATGATCCAGGGGGTGCGCTTGCGTCCCTTGTCCGATCCGTGCCCCCACAAAGGCCGCGACAGCTGCACCGCATAATGCCAGGCGACGAGGCCCGCGGGGAGCGCGGCGGGCAGGGCATATTCGACCACCATCACCCGGTTCAGCAGCGAGGTCGCCAGCATCACGATCGCGCCGATGCTGGCCTGGACCAGCCCCATGCGCATGATGTCGGTCCAGCCGAGACCAATTTTCGCACCGGCGCTCATATCCAGCCCCCCAGGCCCAAAGCGGCGGCGAGCATGCCGAGGACATAGGACGAAACGCCGGTGGCATTGTACCAGGGCGCGAACCTGTTGGGATCGGTGAGCAGGCGGCGCATGAACACGATCTGCATCGCAAGCAGCAGCGTCACCGCGATCGCCGAAAACGCCAGCCCCCATTGGAACAGCAGCGCGATCACGATCACCTGCGGCACGGCCATCACCGCGCAGGCGAGCCGCGCGGCAGCGGCGATGCCGAGCGTCACTGGCAGCGAGCGCACGCCCATCGCGCTGTCGCCCTCGACCGCCTTGAAATCGTTCAAGGTCATGATGCCATGCGCGCCGAGGCTGTAGAGCAGGATGACGACCAGCACGCGCGCGTCCGGAAGGCCTCCGGTCATCACGCTCGCGCCGGTGAACCAGCTCAGCCCTTCATAGCTGAGGCCTACGACTGCAGGGCCGATCCAGCCGCTCATCTTGAAGCGGAAGGGCGGTGCGCTGTATCCCCAGGCGCAGAGCAGGCCGACGATCGTTGCGACGAACACCCAGAAGCCGAGCGCGAGCCCGAGCAGCAGCGAGAGCGCGGAGCCGATCAGCGCGACATAAAGTCCCCAGCGCCCCGCAATCCGCCCCGAAGGGATCGGCCGTTCGGGCTGGTTGATCGCGTCGACATGCCGGTCGAACCAGTCGTTCACCGCCTGGCTGGTGCCGCAGACCATCGGCCCTGCCAGCAGCACCCCGCCGAACAGGAACCACCAGCGCCCGTCGAGCCCTGCACCCGACGACATCACCCCGCAGAAGAACGCCCACATCGGCGGAAACCAGGTCACCGGCTTCAACAATTCGAGCACGTCGCGCGGATGCGGAATCGGCGCGGGCGGCGAGATGTTGGCGGAGCGATCCATGCGAGTAAGGCTATGCCTGACGCCGCGGAGTGTCAATCAGAATGGACATGCAGGGGTGTCGCGTTGGGACGTCGCGATCGGGTGGCGGACGCGGGCACGCCACCGCTTGTCACAAAAGCGTTTTGCGATATTCACAAAAACGACATAAAACCTTCATATTGGCGCAGCCGAACCGTCGCGGCAGGGCGCGGCATTGCCACAGGCGCCTGAAAACATGACATTTGCTCGCACGGCATTTTTCCGAAGGCCTCTGGTCGCGATCGCGCTGGCCAGCGTCGCAACGCCCGCGCTGGCCCAGGCTACGCCGGCGCCTTCTGCGGGGCAGCCAGACTATCTCGGCATCATTGCCGATCTCCAGCGCCAGATCGATGAGCTGAAAGCCACGGTCAATGAGCTCAAGGCGGAAAAGCAGGCCGCAGCCGCCCCCGCGCCGGTCGCCGCCTCCGCCCCGCCCGTCCTGGCTCAGGGTACCTTGCCCGCGCCTGCTGCACCCGCTGCAGCTGCTCCACCCGCGCCCGCCCCGCAGGTCGCCGATGCCAGCCCCAAAAAGGGCAAGGCCTGGTATGAAAAGCTGCAGCTGCGCGGCTATACCCAGCTTCGCCTCAACAATATCGTCTCGGGCGATGCCGAGGCGCCGGCGGGGGTGTCGCGGCTGCGCACCATCGGCGATGGCGATGTGCGTTCGGACAATAATTTCAGCTTCCGCCGCGTACGCCTCGTGCTGCAGGGCGATGTCAGCGATTATCTCTCGCTCTACCTCCAGGCGGACATGGCATCGGCCGTTTCGAACCAGTCGGCGGGCGAGCGCCGCGAGGGCTTTGCCCAGCTGCGCGATGCCTATGCCGATGTATTTCCGACCAAGGACAAGAGCTTCCGCATCCGGCTCGGCCAGTCGAAAATTCCCTATGGCTGGGAAAACATGCAGTCCTCGTCGAACCGGCTCGCGCTCGACCGCAGCGACGGCATCAACACCGGCGCGCCGAGCGAGCGCGATATCGGCATCGTCGCCTATTACACGCCCGATCACGTCCAGGACATCTGGGACCGGCTGGGCAAGGACGGACAGAAGCTGTTAGGCAATTACGGGGCCTTCGGTCTTGGGGCATTTAACGGCCAGGGGACCAACCGCACCGAGACCAACGACAATGTCATGATTGTCGGCCTTGCTACCTGGCCGTTCGAGCTCGACGCGCTGGGGCTGGAGGGGCAGGTGCTCGAACTGGGCGGCTCCTTCTATCGCAACCGCGTCAATCCGGAGATCCGCACCGGCGGGGTCAGCCCGATCGATTACAAGGATAACCGCATCGGCGTGCATGCCATCCTCTATCCGCAGCCGTTCGGGCTGCAGGCGGAATGGAATTGGGGCAGGGGACCGGAATTCGATCCCGTCACCCGGCAGATCGTCGAACGCCCGCTCAACGGCGGCTATATTCAGGCCATGGCCCGTGTGCGGCGCTCGCCGCTCGGCCCGTTCTATCCCTTCGCGCGCTGGCAATATTATCGCGGCGGCTTCAAGGGCGCGACCAATGCCCCCCGGCTGGAGACCGAAGAGCTCGAATTCGGTCTCGAGTTCCTGCCCACCGCCGCGCTCGAGCTGACCGTGACCTATGGTTTCGCCTCGCGCAAGGAGGCGGACGAGCGCCGCTTCGGCCAGGCCGAGGGCGAGCTGCTGCGCATCCAGGCGCAATGGAACTATTGACCATTTCTGCACGCCTTCCAGTATAGACAGCGCGTTTCGGGAGAGACTGGATGGCGCTGCACCGACTGGCGATGCTGATGGCGTTTGCGCCGCTGCTGCTTTTTTCCTCGGCCGAGCGCGCCTCGACCGCGCCGCCGGTGCGGCTCGAGGCGGAGGCGCTGACGGGGGACGCGGATGTCACGGTCGCGGGGCAGGTCGCCGCCGCGTCGCAGGCCACGGTTCAGCGCGACGACCGCGTCTATCCCTTCTACATGCCGATGCAGGGCCTGCGCCCCCCTGCGGTCATCATGCGCGTGCGCTGCGATGCGTCGCGCGCCGCTGGCCGCGAAGTTTTCGACCGGCCTTCGGCCGCAGCGCTCGAGGGCCGGATCGAGGGCGGTTACGAGTTCGTCTACGAGGCCTATGACGGCGCGGGCCGTCCGTGCGTCTATCCCTTCGCCCCCTCGATGCCGCAGATCGTCGGCCAGACCAACGGCACGCAATATATCTTCCGCTCCTCGGTTCCCGGCGTGCAGGTGACCTTCCGCACCAATGATGCCTGGGCCACGATCAACCCGCGCCTGTTCGAACTGGGGCCGCAGCGCATCCATTTCGAGATGCGCGACATCGCGCTCGATTTTCCGGGTGCAGGCGAGGCCAAGGGCGCGGTGCATCTGGAGGTGCTGGATGTCACGCGGCCGGGCCTGATCACCGCCGTCATCCGCCGCTCCAGCATCTTCGGCGGCAAGAACGCGATCTTCGTGCCCGGTGGCGAGACGATGGTGCTGATCGAGGACAGCATCATCCGCGGCAATGTCGGCGACAGTGTCGATCAGGAACACGGAACCTATATCAACGGCACGCTGGTCACGCATGTCCGCAACAGCACATGGTACGGCCAAAAGGGCTGGATCGATGTTGCAAGCGGGCACCAGCTCAAGGACAAGGCCTATTTGCGCGTCTACGAGAATGTCACGGTCGCCAACCTGCCGGGCGCAACCGTGCCCTCGGCGATGCCGCTTATCGATATCTCGGCCTTCGGTTTCACCTGGTCAAACAACCTGCAGTTGAAGCGCGTTCCCCCGGCCCAGGAGGTGCGTGACTCGCTCGTCGATCTGCGCACCGAGATCGTCTACGGCGCGCCCGACCATTATCCGTGGAACATCATGGTCGATCCCGGCTGGCGGATGCCCGCCAATCCGCTGGGCGCGCTCGATCAGGTCTATCTTTCGGTGTTCCAGAACACCCTGGTCGACAGTTTCCGCAGCGAACCCCATGTCTTCCGGCTCAACATGCAGGGCCTGGGGGTGGAGCCGGGCACGCCCACGGTCATCGGCAACGAGCAGACGACCAGGGCGCAGCAGCGCATGGTCTCGCTCGCCTTCAACACGCGCGGCACGCTGCGCCGCGCCTATACCAACGAGGGTTGGACCTATTCCGATCCCGTTCTGCCGCCCGAGATGCAATGGGTGAAGGATCGCGACGCATTCATTCGCCACGCGCTGGGGCTGATCGGGCGCTAGCAGCCCGAAACGTCAGCTCAGCTCGTCCTTGCGGCCGATGAGATTGCCGAGGCCGTGGCGGTGGAGCTTCGAATAGAGGCTCTGGCGGCTCAACCCCAGGATTTCGGCGGCAGAGGCGCGGTTGTCCGAGGTATAGGCAAGCGCTGCCTCGATGCACATCCGCTCGATCAGATCGGTCGATTCGCGCACGATCTCGCGCAGCGGCATGCGCCCGACCAGCTCGGTCAGCTGATCGACCGAGCGTGGAACGTCGCGGTCAGCCGAGGGCAGGTCGCGCACGCGCCGGCTGACGGTGCGGATGGCAAAGCCGTAATGCCCGCCCTGCGCGTCGGTCTTGACGCCCGAAACCTCGATCGCTTCCTCGATCGCGTCATCGGCATGGACGATGGTGGTGGCATTGCGCACCTGGCCATGATCGTCGAGCTGCTTGCGCATCAGGTCGACATCGATGCCGGGCCGTCCGATGAAACGCCCGAGCGGCTGCCCGGCAATCGCTTCCTTCGAACTGCCATGCACCAGATCGACAAAGGCCGAATTGGCGGTGACGATCTGCATCTTCGCGTCGGTGAGCACGAACGCATCGGGCATCCGCTCGATCAGCTCGGCCATCGGTCTGCGGCCGCTCGCATCGTCTGCCGATGTATTGTCGCGCGACAGGCGGATCATGAACTGGCGGCCGCTGTCCTGTCGGAAGGGCATCGCGGTGAGTGTCATCGGCGGTTCGCCATCGCCCATGCTCACTTCCATCTGGCAATGTTCGCCGGTGGCGGTCGCTCCGCCCAGCGCAGCGATCAGATCGTCGCGCGAGATTCCGCCGATGACATTGGCGAGATCGCGATTGTCGAGGCTACCCGGCTTGGCGCCGAACAGCTGATAGCTCGCCGGATTGGCTGCGGTGATTCGCCGCGTGGTCGCGTCGATCACCAGCACAGGGTCGGAGATCATGTCGAACAGCAGGCGGAACCGCGCCTCGGTCTGGCGCAGCTTCAGATAATCGCGTTCGAGCGACTGCTGCGTCTGCAACAGGCGCTGCTGCAGGCTGGCCCAGGCGCGGACATCGCGGCCGATCGCCATGCGCGGCTTGCCCTCGCCCAGATCGACCAGCCGGTAATGGATCGGCAGATTGCCGTCGGGCCCGGGATGGTTGACCTGGCGCCAGCGGCCGGGCGTTTCCGACGGCGCGCTGGTGAGCATCTCGTTGATCTTGGGACGGCTGTCGAGCGCAACCGTGTCCTCCCAGCGTCGGCCTATCCAGCCGCTGAGGTCGGGCATGTCGTCTGCACTCACGGAAACATCGCTGATGACGCCATTTTCATCCAGCGCCAGGGCAATATCGCCTGCGGCGAGCACCAAAGCGAGTGCTGCGCCGATTTCCAGAGTGCCGACAACGCCTTTGAGGTCGCGGAAAGGCATAGCAGCTGCTGAAGGCTCGTCCTTGTTCATGCCGCGCCGGGTGCGGTCTTCAAAGCGAAAGCGCGGTGCGCTCTACCCCGGCAGAAACCAGTTCGTCGGCCAATGCGAGCGCGGCGGCGGCATCGGCTGCAGTCCCATCCGCCCCCAGCTTGCGCGCAAGTTCGGGATCGTAGCCAATGGCCGGACCGCCGATCATGATTGCCAGTTTGGGATTGCAGGACACGCTTCTCATCGCCGTGAATCGCCGTGAGCAGTTTGGGAACCTGCGCGATATAAAAGTCAGTGGTTACTGTCAATCCGACGACATCGAAGGATGATGAGCCGAGCGCCAGCAGGATTTCCGACTGTTCGGGCTCGATCAGCGTTTCCACATCCCAGCCTGCGCGCTGGAAGCACTCGCCGATCATCAGCGTGCCCAGGCTGTGCTGGTCGCGCGGCATGGTGGTGAACAGCGCGCGGTGCGTCTTGAGCGCCCAGCCATCGGGCGGGGGAGCCCAGACCGCGATCGTCCGCAAGAGCAGCTGCAGCCGCCACAGGCCCATGGTCACGTCGACGAAATCGCATTCGTCGCGGTTCCATTTCTCGCCCAGTTCGCGCGCGGTAGGCGCGATCAGCTGGATGAACAGGGTTTCGGGCGCCACCTCGCGGTCGAGATGACCGATGATGATGTCCGCGAGCGTGTTGACCTCGTGCGCCAGCACCTCGTCGGCAAATGCGCGGATCGCCGCCTCGTCGAACAGAGGCGCCATGGATGCAAAGCCTCTGCTGCCTGCGCCCGGACGCTGGTTGTCGTTCGATTGTGTGCCTGAAGTGTCGCGAAAACCATCGCCGCCATCCTGCGCGTGCATGGCGGGCGTCACCATGTCGGCAACAGAATCGGCGGGGAAATGCGCCATGCGAGGGTCATCCTGATGCACCATCAGCAGCCGGGGGATGATCTCGTGCTCCACCAGGCGGCCAACGTCGTCGTTCGGCATATGACGAACGACACGGGTCTGCCCGGTCTGCTCGCCGTCCCAGGGCGACGTCTTCTTGCGCAACCGTGCGTTGCGGAAAAGCTCCGTCGTAGACCTGATCAAATCGATCCCAAAAACCGAGGCCATTCAGACTCTCCAAGGTCTTGTCGGTGCATCGGGCACCGGCCTCATGGCTGGAAACGTTCTATGCGCTCACCCTCGCCAGGCCATGATCCTACGCCTGTCCAGAAGGCCTGACAACATAAGTTTTGTCAAGAAAACTATACGTCAATTTATCTTGACACTTTTGCCGACCGGGGCGTAGGTTTCCTGACTTGAAACGGGAGGCGTTCAAACGCTCATGCCACTGGAAAATCAGCCTGGAACTGCGGAGAACCGCAAGCTTGAGGGCGATCCGGTCGGTCGTTCGCCCCGGGCCATCCCGGTTAGCCTCTACACCCCCGAAGAGCGGCAACGTCGCGATTCGAGCGTCTGGACGCTGGTTCAGGGCGTGCTCGCTCCGGTGCAGTTCCTGGTCTTTCTGGTCAGCCTGGCGCTGGTATTGCGCTATTTCGGGACAGGTGAGGGCGCATTCGCCGCCGATGCCTCGATCGTCGTCAAGACGCTCACGCTCTACACGATCATGATCACCGGCTCGATCTGGGAGAAGGTGGTGTTCGGCAAATGGCTGTTCGCCCCCGCCTTCTTCTGGGAGGACGTGTTCTCCATGCTCGTGCTGGCGCTGCACACCGCCTATCTGGTGATGCTGTTCGCGGGCCTGGGTACCACCGGCGAGCGCATGGGCGTCGCGCTGGCGGGCTATGCCGCCTATATCGTCAATGCGGGCCAGTTCCTGTGGAAGCTGCGCATGGCGCGGCTGCAGGGCACGGGCACATCCGAGTCGCAGCCGCGACTGGCGGTGGCGCGATGATCGCCGCTGCACCCCCCGTGCTCGACCAGGGTTGTGCTTCGGCGCCGGTGCTGCGCGAGCGCGGCCAGCGCGAGGTGTTTTGCGGGCTGACCGGCATCGTCTGGCTGCACCGCAAGATGCCCGATGCGTTCTTCCTCGTGGTCGGATCGCGCACCTGCGCGCATCTGCTGCAGTCCGCGGCGGGCGTGATGATCTTTGCCGAGCCGCGCTTTGCGACCGCCATCATCGAGGAACGCGATCTGGCAGGCCTGGCCGACGCGAACGAGGAACTCGACCGCGTCGTTCGCCGCCTGCTGGCGCGCCGCCCGGAAATCCGTACGCTGTTCCTGGTTGGCAGCTGTCCGTCGGAAGTGATCAAGCTCGATCTGGCGCGCGCTGCACAGCGGCTCGCTGGGGCGTTCCTGCCCGATGTCCGCATCGTCAACTATTCGGGCAGTGGCATCGAGACGACCTTCACCCAGGGCGAGGATGCATGCCTTGCCTCGCTGGTGCCGTTCATGCCCGAAGCGGCTGCCGGCGCTGAACCCGAGCTGCTGATCGTCGGCGCATTGCCCGATATCGTCGAGGACCAGCTGCTGCGGCTGGTGCGCGATCTTGGCATCGCCCGCGTGGCCTGCCTGCCTGCGCGCGAATCGCGCGCGCTGCCCTCGGTCGGACCGAACACGCGGTTCCTGCTCGCCCAGCCGTTCCTCGGCGATACCGCGCAGGCGCTCGAGGACCGCGGTGCCGTGCATCTTTCGGCCCCCTTCCCGTTCGGTGCGGAGGGCACGACCGACTGGCTGCACGCTGCGGCGCGCGCATTCGGCATCGACGAAATGCACTTTCGCAGCGTCGTCGCGCCGGGCCGCGAACGCGCCAAGCGCGCGCTCGAGCACAGCCGCGCGCAGCTCGAAGGCAAGCGAATCTTCTTCCTGCCCGATTCGCAGCTCGAACTGCCGCTCGCGCGCTTCCTGCACCGTGAACTGGGCATGGTGCCCGTAGAGGTCGGCACGCCCTATCTGCACCGCGCGCATATGGCGCCGGAGCTCGCGCAGCTGCCCGAGGCCACCGTCATCAGCGAAGGCCAGGATGTCGACCGCCAGCTCGACCGGGTGCGCGCGTCCCGGCCCGACATCACGGTGTGCGGGCTCGGCCTTGCCAATCCGCTCGAGGCGGAAGGCTTCACCACCAAATGGGCGATCGAGCTGGTCTTCTCGCCCATCCACGGGTTCGACCAGGCGGGCGATCTTGCCGAATTGTTCGCACGGCCGATCCGCCGCCGCGACGTGTTGAGGGTTTAGGGCCATGCAGCTGTCGGTCTGGACCTATGAAGGGCCCCCTCATATCGGGGCGATGCGGGTAGCGACCGGCATGCGCGATGTGCACTATCTGCTGCACGCGCCGCAGGGCGATACCTATGCGGACCTCCTGTTCACGATGATCGAGCGGCGCGGCAAGCGCCCGCCGGTCACCTATACCACCTTCCAGGCCCGCGACCTGGGCAAGGACACCGCCGAGCTGTTCCAGTCCGCTGCGCGCGATGCTGTGGCGCGGTTCCAGCCCGCTGCCATGCTGGTCGGGGCCTCGTGCACCGCCGAACTCATCCAGGACGACCCTGCCGGAATGGCGCAGGCGATGCGCCTTGATATTCCCGTCATTCCACTCGAACTGCCCAGCTATTCCCGCAAGGAGAACTGGGGAGCATCGGAGACTTTCTACCAGATAGTCAGAGCTCTCGCGGTCGGGGATTCCTCCCGCCCCGCACCGTGCCAGGCAGGTTCTCCGCGTCCCAAAGCGAACCTGCTTGGGCCGAGCGCACTGGGTTTTCGCCATCGAGACGATATCGTCGAGATCGCGAAGATACTCACTGCGCTCGGCGTAGAGATCAACGTCACCGCGCCGTTGGGGGCGAGTGCGGCGGACATCGCCCGGATAGGGGAGGCCGATTTCAACATCGTGCTCTATCCGGAAATCGCCGATACGGCGGCGCGCTGGCTCGAACGCCAGTTCCGCCAGCCGTTCACGAAGACCATCCCCATCGGCCATGGCGCGACCATCGACTTCATCCATGAGGTCGCCAGGCTCGCCGGTGTCGATCCCGCGCCGGCGCTCGACATGGCCGAGGCCCGGATGCCGTGGTGGAGCCGCTCGGTCGATTCGACGTACCTTACCGGCAAGCGTGTCTTCATCTTTGGGGATGCGACCCATGCCATCGCTGCCGCCCGCGTGGCGCGCGACGAGTTGGGCTTCGTGGTCTGCGGGCTGGGCTGCTACAACCGCGAATTCGCGCGCGACCTGCGCGCTGCGGCTGCCGAGCATGGCGTCGAGCCGCTGATCACCGACGATCATCTCGAGGTCGAGGAGGCGATTGCCGCCGCGCATCCCGAACTGGTGCTGGGCACGCAGATGGAACGGCATATCGCCAAGCGGTTGTCGATCCCCTGCGCGGTCATCTCCGCGCCGGTCCACGTGCAGGATTTCCCCGCCCGGCATAGCCCGCAAATGGGCTTCGAGGGCGCAAATGTGCTGTTCGACAGCTGGGTGCATCCGCTGGTCATGGGGCTCGAAGAGCATCTGCTGACGATGTTCCGCGATGACTTCGAATTTCACGACGGAGCGGGCGCGAGCCATCTGCACGCCAGCGCGCCGAAAGCTGTTCCCCTCCCTGACCAGGGAGGGGCTAGGGGTGGGTGCGAGCCGCAAGGCGAGCCTGCAACCGCTGCTGCTGCCAACCCACCCCCAACCCCTCCCCTGGCAGGAAGGGGAGCCATGGAAGGCGAACTCCTCGAACGCACGCTCTGGACCGCCGAGGCCGAGGCCGAGCTCAAGAAGATCCCGTTCTTCGTGCGCGGCAAGGCCCGCCGGAACACCGAGCGCTTCGCCGAGGAGCGGGGCCTGACGACGATCTCCCTTGAAACCCTGTATGATGCAAAGGCGCATTATGCCCGGTAAAGCCAGCACCACCCCCGCAAAGGGCCGCAATGCCGCGATCCGCGTGGTCTTCATCACGCTCGACAACCATCTGTCGGGCGCGGTCGACCGGGCCGAGTCGCTGCTGGTCAAGGACATGCCGGGCCTGTCGATCGGCTTCCACGCCGCTGCCGACTGGGGCCGCGATCCCGGCGCGCTCGATGCCGCACGCGCCGATATCGCCCACGCCGATATCGTCATCGCGACGATGCTGTTCCTCGAGGATCATGTCCGCGCGATTCTGCCCGCGCTCGAGGCGCGCCGCGAGCAGTGCGATGCGATGCTGGGCCTCATGTCCGCAGGCGACATCGTCAAGCTCACCCGCATGGGCGGCTATCGCATGGATGCGCCGGCACGTGGTCCGCTGGCGCTGCTCAAGAAGCTGCGCGGCTCGCCAAAGCCGGGCGGCAATTCGGGCGCGGGGCAGATGAAGATGCTGCGCCGCCTGCCCAAGATCCTGAAGTTCATTCCCGGCACCGCGCAGGACGTGCGCCATTATTTCCTGACGCTGCAATACTGGCTGGCGGGCAGCGACGACAATGTCGTCTCGATGATCCGCGGGCTGATCGACCGCTATGCCGCGGGCGAGCGCGCTGCGCTCAAGGGCACCACCCCCGCCCAGGCGCCGCGCGACTATCCCGAGATCGGCCTCTATCACCCCGGCCTGTCCGAGCGTATGACCGAGGATGCCGCCCGCCTGCCGCGCAGCGCCGAGGCCCGGGGCACCGTCGGCCTGCTGCTGCTGCGCTCCTATCTGCTTGGCAAGGATGCCGGCCATTATGACGGCATGATCGCCGCGCTCGAAGCGCGCGGGCTCAATGTCATCCCCGCCTTTGCCAGCGGTCTTGATGGCCGTCCGGCGGTAGCGAAATATTTCGTCCGCGATGGCCATCCGCTCGTCGATGCGGTGATCAACCTGACCGGTTTCTCGATGGTCGGTGGCCCGGCCTATAATGACGCGGCGGCGGCGGAAGAGGTGCTCGCCGGGCTCGACCTGCCCTATATCGCCGCGCACCCGATCGAGTTCCAGAGCCTCGAGCAATGGGGTTCGCGCCACCAGGGGCTGCTGCCGCTCGAAGCGACGATGATGGTCGCCATTCCCGAGCTCGACGGTGCGGTCATCCCGCATGTCTTCGGCGGACGGTCCGACGGATCGGGCGAGCCATGCCAGGGTTGCGCGCGCAAGTGCCTGTTCACCGCGCCCGATGCGATGCGCGCGATGCAGAGCTGCCCCGAGCGCGCCGAGTCGCTGGCGGCCAAGGTCGAGGCTCTGGTCGCGCTGCGCCGCTCCGAGCGCGCGAAGCGCAAGCTCGCGATCGTCCTGTTCAACTTCCCGCCCAATGCCGGGGCGACCGGCAGCGCGGCGCATCTCGCCGTGTTCGAATCGCTCCACGCCACGCTCCACCGGCTGGCGGCAGAGGGCTATGACTGCAATCCGCCCGCCACCGTCGATGCCCTGCGCGATGCGATCCTCAAGGGCAATGCCGACCGGTTCGGATCGGACGCCAATGTCGCGGTGCGCATCTCGACCGACGACCATGTCTGCAACGAACCGCATCTGCGCGCGATCGAGAAGCAATGGGGCCCCGCGCCGGGCAAGATCCAGAGCGACGGCTGGTCGATCCATGTGCTCGGCAAGCAGTTCGGCAACGTGTTCGTCGGCGTCCAGCCCAGCTTCGGCTATGAGGGCGATCCGATGCGGCTGCTGTTCGATGGCGATTTCGCCCCGACCCACGCCTTTGCCGCCTTCTATCGCTGGATCCGCGAGGAATTCCGCGCCGATGCGCTGCTGCATTACGGCACGCACGGCGCGCTCGAGTTCATGCCGGGCAAGCAGGCCGGGCTGTCGGGCGATTGCTGGCCCGACCGGCTGCTGGGCAGCGTCCCCAATTTCTATCTCTATGCCGCGAACAATCCGTCCGAGGCGATCATCGCCAAGCGGCGCTCGGGCGCGACGATCGTGTCCTATCTCACCCCGCCGCTCGCACAAGCCGGGCTGTACAAGGGATTTGCCGATCTCAAGGCGCTGGTCGAACGCTGGCGCGCGCTGGCGGGCGAGGGCGTCGAGCGCGCAGCGCTCGAACTGATGATCCGCGATGCCGCAGCCGCGCTCGACATCGACGGCAGCGATATCGCCGCGCTGGCGGGCAATCTCTACGAGCTCGAACGCGCGCTGATCCCGTTCGGCCTGCACGTGCTCGGCAGCCAACCGCAAGGCGAGGAGCGCGAGGCGTTTCTCGACGCGCTCACCGCAGCCGACAATGGCGCGGGCCGCGCCGAACTCGATGCCAAGCTCGCCGCCAATGACGAGCTTGGCGCGCTGATCCACGCGCTCGACGGCGGCTATGTCCGCCCCGCGCCGGGTGGCGACATATTGCACAATCCCGAGGTGCTGCCCACCGGACGCAACACGCACGGCTTCGATCCCTTCCGCATCCCCAGCGCCTTTGCCTGCGTCACCGGCGCGGCCCAGGCCGATGCGCTGCTCGCCCGGCATGTCGAGGCAGGTGAGCCATTGCCCGAGAGCATCGCGATGGTGCTGTGGGGCACCGACAATCTGAAGAGCGAGGGAACGCAGGTCGCGCAGGCGCTGCACCTGATGGGCGCGCGCCCCCGGTTCGACACCTATGGCCGGCTCGCCGGTGCGGAGCTGATCCCCCTGGCAGAGCTGGGCCGTCCGCGCATCGATGTCGTCGCGACCTTGTCGGGCGTGTTCCGCGACCTGCTGCCGTTGCAGACGCGGATGATCGCCGAAGCCGCCTGGCTCGCTTCGACTGCCGAGGAGCCCGAAGCGCTCAACTTCATCCGCAAGCATTCGCTCGCCCATGCCACCAAGATGGGCTGCGACATGGAGACGGCAGCGCTGCGCGTCTTCTCGAATGCCGAAGGCGCGTATGGCGCGCAGGTCAACATGATGATCGACGGCGGCGCCTGGGCCGATCCCGACGAGCTCGCCGAAGCGTTCGAGACGCACAAGGGCTATGCCTATGGCCGCTCGGGCGCGCCGATGAAGCAGCGCGAACTGCTCGAAACCGCCCTGGCCTCGGTCGATTTTACCTATCAGAATCTCGATTCGGTCGAACTCGGCGTCACCGATATCGATCAATATGTCGATGCGCTGGGCGGCGTCAGCCGCTCGGTGACCAAGGCGCGCGGCGGCAAGGCAGCGCCGGTCTATATCGTCGATGCCACCGAAGGCGCGGCCAAGGTCCGCACGCTCGCCGAACAGATCGACCGCGAGACGCGCACCCGCATGCTCAACCCGAAATGGTATGAAGGCATGCTGCGCCACGGCTTCGAGGGCGTGCGCCAGATCGAGGGACATGTGACCACGACCATGGGCTGGTCGGCGACGACCGGCGAGGTCGCGCCCTGGGTCTTCCAGCAGATCAGCGAGACCTATGTGCTCGATGCAGAAATGCGCGCGCGGCTTGCCACGCTCAACCCCAAGGCCTCGGCCCGGGTGGCGGAACGGCTGCTCGAGGCATGCGACCGCCGGCTTTGGGAACCGGATGCCGCAACCCTGGCGGCGCTCCGCGCGGCCGCGGACGATATCGAAGACAGGCTCGAAGGCCTGATTGCAGCAGAATGACGGGAGAGAGTTGATATGAGCCTTCTGGACCATGGCAGTGCGCCGCCAGCCTTTGGCGAAGGCAGCACCCAGGTCGCGCTCGACCCGCGCGACGAGATTACCGGCGCCAAGGTGTTCGCCGTCTATGGCAAGGGTGGCATCGGCAAGTCGACCACGTCGTCGAACCTCTCCGCCGCGCTCTCGCTGCTCGGCAAGCGCGTGCTGCAGATCGGCTGCGATCCCAAGCATGACAGCACCTTCACGCTGACCAAGAAGCTGATGCCGACGGTGATCGACGTGCTCGAAACGGTCGATTTCCATCACGAGGAACTGCGGCCCGAGGATTACATGTTCGAGGGTTTCAACGGCGTGATGTGCGTCGAGGCGGGCGGTCCGCCGGCGGGCACTGGCTGCGGCGGCTATGTCGTCGGTCAGACGGTCAAGCTGCTCAAGCAGCACCATCTGCTCGAGGATACCGATGTCGTGATCTTCGACGTGCTGGGCGATGTGGTGTGCGGCGGCTTTGCCGCGCCGCTGCAGCATGCCGAGCGTGCGGTGGTCGTGGCGGCCAATGATTTTGACAGCATCTTCGCGATGAACCGCATCGTCGCCGCCATCAAGGCCAAGTCGAAGAATTACGAGGTCCGCATGGCGGGCGTCATCGCCAACCGCTCTGCCGCGACCGACGAGATCGACCGTTTCAACGAGGCGACCGGCCTCAAGCGCCTCGCGCATTTCCCCGATCTCGACGCGATCCGCCGCAGCCGCCTGAAGAAATGCACGATCTTCGAGATGGATTCGACCCCCGAGATCGAGGCGGTGAAGAACGAATATCTGCGCCTCGCCGCGACGCTCTGGGCGGGCACCGATGCGCTCGACGCGATGCCGATGAAGGATCGCGAGATATTCGAGTTCCTGGGGTTTGAATGATGGCCAGCCACGCGCCCCGCTCGACCTATGACGCCTATCGCGGGCGGCTGGAGGATTATTTCGACCGCACCGCGCGGCAGAACTGGGTCGACCTGACCAGCGACACCAAGGTCAGCGGCATCCGCGCCACGGTGCGCGCGGGCCGCGACCGGATGCGCGCGATGCTGCTCGATTGGCTGCCTTATGATCTCAAGGGCAAGCGCATTCTCGATGCCGGATGCGGCACCGGCGCGCTCGCCGTCGCTGCGGCGCAGCTCGGCGCAGAGGTGGTCGCGATCGATATCTCGCGCGGGCTGGTCGATGTGGCGCGCGAGCGGGCGCCTTCGGGCCTTTCGATCGACTGGCGCGTCGGCGACATGCTCGATCCGGCGCTTGGGTCTTTCGACCATGTCGTCGCGATGGATTCGCTCATCCACTATGAAACCGGCGATATCGTCGACGTGCTCGCGGCACTTGCCGACCGCGCGCCGTCGATCGCCTTCACTTTCGCACCGCGGACACCCTTGCTCGCGGCGATGCATGCCACCGGGAAGCTCTTTCCCAAATCCGATCGCGCACCCGCGATCGTCCCGGTGGCCGAAGCGAAGCTGCAGAGACTGCTTGCCCAGCGTCTCCCCAGCCATGGCATCGCCGCGAGCGAACGCATTGTCAGCGGCTTCTATACCAGCCACGCGATGCTGGTGGCGCGCGGATGAGCCTGTCGGGCGCCTCGACCCGGTTCTTCGCCGGACTTGGAACGCAGTTCCTGCCGTTCGCCGATGCGGCAAGCGCGGAGCTGCCGATGGGCCGGTTGCTGCGCCTGTCGCTGTTCCAGGTGACGGTGGGCGTGGCGACGGTGCTGCTCAACGGCACATTGAACCGCGTAATGATCGTCGAGCTAGGCACACCGGCGTGGCTGGTCGCGCTGATGATCGCCATCCCGCTGCTCGTTGCGCCCTTCCGCGCGCTGATCGGCCACAAGTCGGACTATCACAAGTCGATGCTCGGCTGGCGGCGCGTGCCCTATATCTGGTTCGGTTCGCTGCTGCAGTTCGGCGGCCTGGCGATCATGCCCTTCGCGCTGCTGCTGCTCTCGCGGGGTGATACCTTCACCATCGGGATGATCGCGGGCGCGCTCGCCTTCCTGTTCACGGGCCTGGGCATGCACACCACGCAGACCGCAGGCCTGGCGCTGGCGACCGATCTCGCGCCCGAGGATACCCGGCCGCGCGTCGTCGCGTTGATGTTCGTGATGCTGCTGGTCGGCATGATGGGCGCGGCGTTCGTGATGGGCTCGCTGCTCGCCGATTTCAGCGCCACCCGGCTGGTCGCGATCGTGCAGGGCGCGGCGATGTTCACCATGGCGCTCAACGTCATCGCGCTGTGGAAGCAGGAGGCGCGCGCGCCCTCGACCACCCGGCCCGAGCGCGCAACGCCCAGGTTCGCGACCGTCTGGCGCGAGTTCACCTCGGAGGCGCGCAATGCCCGGCTGCTGCTCGCCATCGGCTGCGGCACCGCGGCATTCAGCATGCAGGACGTGCTGCTCGAACCGTTCGGCGGCGAGGTTCTGGGCATGTCGGTGGGGGCGACCACCTCGCTGACAGGGCTCTGGGCATTCGGCATGCTGGCCGCCTTCGCGCTTGCCGCGCGGCGGCTGAGTGCAGGCGCCGATCCGCTGCGGCTCGCAGGCTTCGGCGCCGCCATCGGCATGCTCGCCTTTGCGATGATCCTGTTCGCAGCGCCGCTCGAAGCGAGCTTTCTCGTCTTTTCGGGCGCGCTGACCATCGGGCTCGGCGCAGGCCTGTTCTCGGTCGGCACCTTGAGCGCGATCATGGCCATTGCCGGAAGCGGCAGGCACAAGGGATCGGGCCTGGCGCTCGGTGCCTGGGGCGCGGTGCAGGCCAGCGCCTCTGGCTTGGCGGTCGCCGCCGGAGGCCTGATCCGCGATGCCGTCTCGTCGCTCGCGCTCGCCGACCGCATCGGCGAGACCCTCGCCTATCGCGCCACCGGATACGGCACCGTCTATCTGATCGAAATCGTTCTGCTGCTCGTCACGATGGTCGTGCTTGGCCCGCTTGTCGGGGGCCAGCCGATCGATGAATCCGCCCCGCAACCGCGGTTCGGCCTCACCGAATTTCCGACATGAGGGTCTTGAAGAAGAGAGGTAAGCGCCATGTTTAACGGCAATATCGTGGGGAATATCGATGTCGCATCGATCGCCTTCTGGGCGTTCGTGCTGTTTTTCATCGGCCTGATCTACTATCTCAGGCGCGAGGATCGGCGCGAGGGCTTTCCGCTCGAAGACGACCTGACCGGGCGTTCGCTGGGCATGGGCGGTCCGCTGCTGCACGCGGCACCCAAGACCTTCAAGCTGCCCTTCGGCCGCGGCACGGTCTCGACCCCGACCATCGGCAAGGAAAAGTTCGACATCGCCGGACGCCGTGTCAGCCCGTTCCCCGGTGCACCCTATGTGCCCACCGGCAACCCGCTGACCGACTGTATCGGCCCGGCTGCCTATGCCGAGCGCAGCCGCCTTCCCGATATCGACGCATTCGGCAACAACCGCATCGTGCCCATGGCGCTCGAGCCCAGCTTCTCGATCGCGCGCGGTGATCCCGATCCGCGCGGCATGACCGTGATCGGCGCCGATGGCGCGGTTGCGGGCACCGTCGCCGAAATCTGGGTCGATCGTTCCGAGCATCAGGTGCGCTATCTCGAGGTCGTCACTGCCGAGGGCGTGCATGCGCTCGCGCCGATGATGATGGCCAAGGTTCGCAAGTCCGCCCGTCAGATCGTGGTCGATGCGATCAACGCCGCGCAGTTTTCCGGTTGCCCGCAGGTCGAGACCCCCGGTCAGATCAGCCGCTACGAGGAAGACAAGATCTCGGGCTATTTCGGTGGTGGCTATCTCTATGCCAACCGCGCCCGGCAGGAGCCGCTGATATGATCACGGAATATGACGACGAGCCCGTCCGGGGTCTGCCCGGCGAGCTCCCGCAAGGGGAGACCCTGCTCTGGCAGGGCTCGCCCGACTGGCGGCTGCTGGCGCGCAGTGCGTTCTTCACGCGCATCGTCGGCCTGTATTTCGCCGCGCTCGTCGCGCTCGCCATCTACAATGGCAGCACCGGCGGGGTGATCGCGACCGCGATCGCCGGGGCGCTCGGGGTGGGGCTGCTGATGCTCTATGCCTGGGCGGTGGCGCGCACGACCGTGTACACGCTGACCAGCCGGCGCGTGGTGCTGCGCATCGGCGTCGCGCTCAACATGTGCATCAACCTGCCGCTCGCCAAGATCGGCGGCGCAAACCTGCGTCCGCTCGGCCCGACCGAGGGCGATCTCGCGCTGCAGCTGATCGGCCCGCACAATCTGGGCTATCTCGTGCTGTGGCCGCATGCGCGTCCTTGGAAGCTCGGTCATCCCGAGCCGATGCTGCGCGCGCTGCCCGATGCGGCGGTGGTCGGCGAGCGCCTTGCGCGCGCCGTCGCGGCAATCGCGCCGGTTGATCGCGCGCAGCAGGCCAGTGCCGCAGCGGGTGAGGGAGTGCCTGCACATCTTCAGGGAGCCATCGCATGACCAGCGCATCGCACAGCCATAGCCACCATGGGTCGCACGGCGGCCATGGCCGTAGTCACGAGAATACCGTGCCCAAGGGCGCGCTGGTGATGGCGTGCGGGGTGGTGCTGTTCACGCTGGCGCTGACCGGGGCAACCCAGCTCGGCTGGATCGCGCCCTCGCCCTCGGCCAGCGACGTCCGCGCGGCCGAAGCGGCGACTCCGCTTCAGTCGCGCGTGCTGCGCTTTGCCGATACGCAGAATGGCAAGGTCATGGTGACCGACGCCGTCACCGGCGAGACAGTGCATGTCTATGGCGAGGAAGGCAGCGGCTTCATCCGCGGCGTGCTGCGCGGCATGGGCCGGGGCCGCCATGTGCGCGGCATCCCGATGGATGCGCCGTACGAGCTCAACCACTGGAGCGACGGCTCGCTCTCGCTCACCGACACCGCGACCAATCGGGTCGTCGAACTGGGCGCGTTCGGCCCGACCAACCGGGCGACGTTCCAGGCGCTGTTGAAATGATGAACCTGTTGCGCCAGCCTTCCTTCGATACGCCCTGCCGCATCCAGGTGGAGCAGAGCGAGGCGCATTTCCATGCGCATGTCGAGCTGGACGGCGATGTCGCGATCCAGCCGGGCGACAAGGTGCGCGTGCATGGCGACCCGATCATTGTCGGATTTGGCGAGTCCATTTTGATCCAGCGCATGGCGACGGTGCACCCGGCGGGTCCATTGCTGCGCGCATGGACCAAGCTGACGGCGATGGGCGAGCTCAAGGAACTGTACGAGGTCAGCTTCACCACCAGCCGGTGGTGAGCGCGGATGTTCAGACAAACAACGGGAGTGGTGCGATGAACATGCAGACAAAGGTAAAGGCAGCAGGCTCGGCACGGTTGCCCGATGCGCCCGACACCATGGCGCTGGCGACGCAGGAAACCGTGCTGAGCCCGCGCTTTTACACCACCGATTTCGATGCGCTCGATGCGATCGATGTCAGCCTGGTGCGCGCCGAATGGGACCAGCTGATGGCGGACATGGAAGGCGACCCCAACAAGGCGCATTTCCGCCGGTCCGAAAGCTTCGACGGCGTGATCGAATCGCTTGAACCCGCGCTGCGCCGCGAATTCATCGATTTTCTTGTCAGCTCGCTGACCTCGGAATTTTCTGGCTGCATCCTTTATGCCGAGATCGCCAAGCGGACCAAGAACCCCGACGTCAAGAAGCTGTTCAAGCTGCTCGCGCGCGATGAGAGCCGCCATGCCGGGTTCATCAACGAGGTGCTTAAGGATGCCGGGATCGGCATCGACCTGTCGTTCCTGACCAAGACCAAGAAATACACCTTCTTCAAGCCCAAGTTCATCTTCTACGCGGTCTATCTGTCCGAGAAGATCGGCTATGCGCGCTATATCGCGATCTACCGGCACCTCGCGCGCAACCCGGAAAACCGCTTCCACCCGATCTTCAACTGGTTCGAGCAGTGGTGCAACGACGAGTTCCGCCATGGCGAGGCGTTCGCGATGCTCCTCCACGCGGACCCCAAGCTGCTCACCGGCCTCAACCGCTACTGGATCAAGTTCTTCATCCTCTCGGTCTATGCGACCATGTACGTGCGCGACCACAGCCGCCCGGTCTTCCACGCGGCACTGGGCGTCGACCCCACCGATTACGACTACCGCGTGTTCGACATCTGCACCGCGATCAGCCGCCAGGTCTTCCCGGTCGAGATCGATACCGACAACCCGGCGCTGCGCGCGCAGATGGAAAAGCTGCGCCTGGCATCGGACCGGATCGCGGCGGGCAAGGCACGCGGCGGCCTCGGCGGGCTAATGCAACGCGCGGGCGGCATGATCGGCGCAGGCGCCGCCTTTGCCCGCATGTACTTCATGCCCGGCAAGCCCAATGCGCTGCCCTCCACCATCCGCCTGCAGCCGGCCTGGTAATCCATGAGCCTGCACGGCCATATCCTGCCTGCGTTCATCGTGCTGCTGGCCTGGTTCGGCAGCACGGGCGTGGTCGCCTGGCTCGCCAATCGCGGCAAGGCGACCTTTGCGCGGAGCCTCTCCTGGGCGGGCTTTGCCGCGGGCATCTGCCTGTGCGTCATCGTCTGGGCAGCGCATGGCCATGGCATGGGCGGACCTTCGGCGCTCGATGCGTATATCAGCTTCGGTGCAGCACTGGTCATCTGGGGCTGGCTCGAACTGACCTTCCTCACCGGCATCGTCGCCGGGCCCCGCCGCACCGCCAGCGATCCGCAGGCGCGCGGCTGGCGGCGCTTTGCCGATGCCGCCGCGACGCTGATCCATCACGAGCTTGCCATTGCCGTGGTCATGGTGATGCTGGTCTCGCTCACCTGGAACAGCGCCAATCCCACCGGCGCGGTGATCTTCAGCCTGCTGTTTGCGCTGCGCCTTTCTGCCAAGCTCAACCTGTTCGTCGGCGTGCCGAACATGAGCGACGAGATCATGCCGGGGCATCTCGAATATCTGAAGACCTATTTCGGCCCGCGCCGCCTGCATGGCGCGCTGGCCTTCAGCCTGGTCGCGCTTGCGGCACTGTCATTGTGGCTGGGCGCGCGTGCGCTCGCCGCGCCCGATGACAGCTTTGCCGCGGTCAGCGCGACCCTGGTCTTCACGCTCGCGGCGCTCGGTGCGCTCGAGCATCTGTTTCTGGCGCTGCCGTTTCGCGACGGCGCGCTCTGGCGCTGGGCCTTGCCCGACGCTCGCAAGGGATAAAGAAGGAGAGTGGTTATGGACTATGAGGGGTTTTTCCAGAGCGAAATCGATACGATCCGCGACGAGGGCCGCTATCGCATCTTCGCCGAGCTGGAACGCCATCGCGGCCGCTTTCCGCACGCCACGCGCTATACCAATGAGGGGACCGACGAGGTCACCGTCTGGTGCTCGAACGACTATCTCGGCATGGGCCAGCATCCCGATGTGCTGAAGGCGATGCACGACACGCTCGACCAGTGCGGCGCGGGTGCGGGGGGCACGCGCAACATCTCAGGCACCAATCACCACCATGTGCTGCTCGAGCGCGAACTCGCCGATCTGCACGGCAAGGAGGCGGCGCTGCTGTTCACCTCGGGCTATGTCTCGAACTGGGCGGCGCTCGGTACGCTTGCGGCCAAGCTGCCGAATTGCGTGGTGCTGTCCGACGCCGGCAACCATGCCTCGATGATCGAGGGCATCCGCCACAGCCGCGCCGAATGCCTGAAGTTCAAGCATAACGATCCGGAAGATCTCGACCGTCTGCTCGCCGGCGTCGCGCCGGGCCGACCCAAGCTGGTCGCGTTCGAGAGCGTCTATTCGATGGATGGCGACATCGCCCCGATCGCCGAGATTCTCGACGTGTGTGAAAAGCACGGTGCGATGAGCTATATCGACGAGGTCCATGCCGTCGGGCTCTATGGCCCGCGCGGTGGCGGCATTGCCGAGCGCGAAGGCCTGATGGACCGGATCACCGTGATCGAGGGCACGCTGGGCAAGGCGTTCGGCGTGATGGGCGGCTATATCGCCGCTTCCGCAGCCTTGTGCGATTTCGTGCGCAGCTTTGCCAGCGGCTTCATTTTCACGACGGCGCTGCCGCCCGCGCTCGCCGCCGGGGCCACCGCCAGCATCCGCCACCTCAAGGCCAGCCAGATGGAGCGCGCGCGCCACCAGGAGCGCGTCGCCAAGGTGCGCAAGCGGCTGGACCTGATGGGCATTCCCCATCTCGACAATCCCAGCCACATCATCCCGGTGATGGTCGGCGATCCGCACAAGTGCAAGCGGATCAGCGACTGGCTGCTGGAAAATCACGGCATTTACGTGCAGCCGATCAACTATCCCACCGTGCCCAAGGGGACCGAGCGGCTGCGCATCACGCCTTCGCCAGTGCACAGCGATGGCGATTGCGACAAGCTGCTCCACGCGCTGAGCGACATCTGGTCGCAATGCGAACTGGCGCGGCGGGCCGTGGCGGCCTGAGCGCTACCGAAGCACCCTCGTCATGCCCGCGCACGCGGGAGTCCCGCTTTTTCTTCTGACATCGGAAGAAGAGGCGGGACCCCCGCCTTCGCGGGGGTGACGATGAAGTGGCATGGTGCCCCCAACAAAAAAGGCCGCCCTTTTCGGAGCGGCCTTTCGTGTTTCGGCGCAAACCGTGATCGGGTCGATCAGGGCTGCTGCAGATAGGCGATGAGGTCGGCGCGCTTCTGCGCGTCGGGCAGGCCTGCGAACACCATCTTGGTGCCCGGCACCACGCGGGCGGGCTTTTCCAGATACTGGAACAGCTTTTCCGGGGTCCAGGTGATGCCGCTGTTCTTGTTGGCGGGCGAATAGTTGAAGCCTTCGACCGAACCGGCGGCACGACCGACGATACCAGCGAGCGAGGGACCGACGCGGTTCTGGCCGGCTTCCTTCACGTGGCAGGTCTTGCACTGCACGAACACCTTCTCGCCTTCAGCGGCGTTGCCGGTGAAATCGGCAAGCTTCTTGCCGTCGAGCGTATCGGTATTGTCCGCGGCGGGCGCTTCGGCAGCAGCCGGGGTCGCCGCGGGGGTTTCGGCACCAGCGTCAGCGGCCGGAGCGGCGGCCTCTTCTTCGGCCTTGGGGGTTTCGCTGCCGCCCGAGCAGGCGGCCAGCATAGCAACGCCAGCGAGGACGCCGGCATAGCGCAGTGCATTCATTCTGGACATGAACTCTCCTCTTGCTCGGCGACATTCGCCCTGAAGCAGCGGTCAATATAGACGAGCCGGACCCGTTGAAAAGTGGGGAAGGCTGCGGATGAACGCCAGATGAAGAAAAATGTTCATCGAAAATGGCATCCGGCGTGAAAATTTACGCATTCTGGGCGCAACTGCGCCCGGGCGCCCCGGTCCAGCGCCCAGCCGCGCGATGCCGCTTACCTGAATCGGTGCACGATGCGTTGGAGGGCAATGGGGGCGCTCAAAGGAGACGAACGATGAGCAAGCTGATCCGCAATGCCCTGGCAGCCACGCTGCCGCTGGTGATTTTGGCCCTGCCCGCCCAGGCCGGAACCCCTCGCACCCTCCCGGCGCGCGATGGTGCCCATGCGCCGCCGATCCGGACCGAACCGGTGCAGGGCGTGTATAACCAGTCCTGGTACAATTATGTCGCCGACATCAACGAGGCCGACAAGGAACTCACCAGCGATCTCAAGCGCGCGACCGACCGCGAGGACCGGGCCGATGCATGGGAGGAATACGAGGTCGAGCTGGCCGATGCCGACAAGGATTACGTCAAGGAAATGCGCCAGCGCGGCTACAAGGTCGGCCGCGTGACGGTGCTGGCCTATAACGATTGAGCAGACCCATGAACTGTGGGTAGCGGCCCGTCTCCAGGCTCAGCGGAGATGGGCCGCCTCAGGTGCGGCTAGACCCAGAAACCGCGCCGAAACCATTTGGTGACGATGTATTTCGTGCCCGCCGTCACCGGATTGCCGCTGTGCAGCAGATAGGGATTGGGCCGACCGTCCAGGCCCATATTGTTCCAGATCAGCAACATGCCCGTGCGCGGCAGCATCTTGAATGACAGTTGCGGGAACTCGGTTTCGCCCCCGCCCTGCGGCTCGTTGAGGAACACCATCGCCGTCCAGCTGCGCTGCCCGCCCTTGTTGCGCTCTTTCTGCCAATAGGGCTGGTCGGTATGGAAATAGTCGTGATGGGCCTTGAACTGCTGGCCGACGGCGTAACGTTGTCCCTGCAGCGTTTCTCCCCGCCGCGAATCGATGCCCATCAGCCCGCAGATGCGATCGTCAATGCGCAGCACATCGGGGTGCCAGCGGTCGAGATTGCAGCTGTAGCTCGTCCGAAAATCATTCTGATCCGCGCCGGCGCCTGCGCGATACAGCTCCGAAGGGATCGCATCGGCATCGATCATGCGGATGAGCTCCGCGCATTCGCCGGGGGCCATGAAATCCTGATAGCAATAGATCTGCATCGGGACCTTCACATCGTCGAACGCGATGCGCTGGACGCGCGGATGGGCATCGAGCTTGTCGCCCACGTCGCGGCTGATCCTGGCCAGTTCGCGCCGATGCAGAAAGTCGCTGATCATGGCCGGGGGATGGCGCGCGGGCCCTGTGCCTGTCAACCCGGGCGGTCGTGAAAAGGAAAGACCCGCCGGATGGCTCCGGCGGGTCTTGCACAGGTCGCAGCATGCGCGTTGCGAGCCTTACCAGAAAAAGTCGTTGATCACATCAACGACCTGCCCGGTATAGATGTCCACCAGCAGGACATCGCCATAATAGCGGACCCAGCGATACTGGCCATAAGCCGGGGGAAGGCGATAGGCCCAGGGGTCGTTGATCCAGAAACTGCTGGCGAAAAACGGTGCGCCCAGCGTGAAGCCGATGCCCAGGCGGCGATAGTTCCAGCCGCGCACCGGCGGGTAGTAGCGCCCGACATTGAAGAAGGCGCGGTTCTGGTTGCGCCAGCCATACCAGTCATAGCGCCGATCGTTGCGCCATCCACGATCCCAGCCTCGTCCGCGACCGTCCCAGCCGCGCCGGTCCCAATCGCGACCGTTCCAGCCCCGATCGGCCCAACCGCGCCGATCCCATTCGCGCCGATCCCAGTCGCGGCGGTTGTCGCGATAATCACGGCGGTCGTCGCGCCTGTCTGCACGGAAATCGCGGCGATCATCCCGGCGATCGCGGCGGAAATCTCGCAAGTCTCCGCGCTGGTCGCGGCGGAAATCCTGGCGATCATCGCGCCGGTCGGCGCGGAATTCGGGCCGCGTCACGACGCCGTTGCGGAAATCCTGCCGATCTGCGCGGCGCTCCTGGCGGAAGTCGCGCAGATCACCGCGCTGCTCGCGGCGCAGATCCTGTCGGTCGCCGCGGCGTTCCTGACGGAAATCCTGCCGGTCGGCACGGCGTTCCTGACGGAACTCGCGCGGCGTATCGATCCGCGCGGTGCCGATGGTGTTGCGATTCTGCCCGCGGAACTCGCGGCCGCCACCGCCGCGCTGGCCGCGAAACTCGCCGCCCCCCCGGCGTCCTTCGCGCTGCTGTGCCGCAGGCTCGAGCCCTGTTGCCATGGCGATACCGGGTGCGGTCGACTGGACCGCCAGGTCGGCGGCTTCGGCCCTGTTCGACGTCCATAGCAGACTGGCCAGAGCCAGCGCTGCAAGCCCTGCCGGCAGCCGGAGATGGCGCGCTTGCGGGCGGGAGTGGGTAAGGGAGGAGGGGGATGCTTCTAGGATTGGTGACATGACCAAAATCGACCTTTCGATAATGGCCTGGGCAATCGTGTCGGCAACCACGCGGCACAGGACTGTTGATACTGCAAGGCCATTACAAAGCGGCGCCTGACCCTCAGCTTAACCAATATCGTATACTTCAGAGGCGTTTGTATAGCTATGCCGTCGAAATGAAGGAATTGCATTGCACGCTGAGTAATTCAAGCGTAGCTTGCAACTGCATGAGTTCGCAAGCGGTCCGCGTCCTGGCGTTGCTCACCGGCAAGCCCCGCCCTTTTCGTGAGGATGGCACGATGAGCGCCATTGCGCGCCAGCCGGCGACCGGTCCTGTCATGCTGGGCGAGCTGGGTTTCGAAGGCGATCAGGTGGCTGATCCGGTACACCATGGCGGCCCGGACATGGCGATACACCATTATCCGTTCGACCATTATGCCTATTGGCAGCAGAAGCTCGATTCGCACAAATTGCTGCAAAAGCCGGGTGCGTTCGGCGAGAACATCTCGACGCGCGGGCTGGTCGAAAGCGATATGCGCATCGGCGATCGCTTTCGCCTGGGCCAGGCGCTGGTCGAACTGACCAAGGGACGCCAGCCCTGCTGGAAACTCGATCATCGCTTCGGCGTCTCGGGCAAGCAATCGGTCATGGCGGAAATCGTGCGCACCGCGCGTTGCGGTTTCTATTATCGTGTGCTTGAACCCGGGCTTGTCCAGGCAGGCGATGTCATGCGGCTGGTAGAGCCGGGGCCGTCGGCCTGGACCGTGGACCGCGTGTTCCGGCTGCTGGTCGGCGGGCAATACAAGGCAGAGCCAGAGGCCGTGCGCAAGCTGGCCGATCTGCCCCAGCTCGCCGCCGATTGGCGCAAGCGTGCGGCCGCGCTCGCCGATTGAAGGGAAAGCACATGAAATCGACGCACCGGCCGATGCTGGGGCTGATGCTGGCTTCGGCCTGCATGGCAGGTCCTGTGGCTGCGCAGGACGCCAGCGACCCCGCCGCAATCCACCAGTCGATCCTGACGCTCGACACGCATCTCGACAGCCCGGCCAATCTCGACCAGCCCGGCTGGCGGATTACCGACAGGCACGATGTGCTGGCCGACACGACGCAGGTCGATCTGCCGCGGATGATCGAAGGCGGCCTCGATGGCGGCTTCTGGGTCATCTATACCGATCAGGGTCCCAACGACGCGCGCGGCTATGCGGTGGCGCTGGCGCATGCGCTCAAGCGGCTGCACCAGATCCACGATTTCGTCGCCGCCAATCCGCAGAGCTTCGCGATCGCCACCAAAGCATCGGATGCGGCGCGCATCGCCGCAGCGGGGCAGCGCGTGGTCTATCTGTCGATGGAGAACAGCTATCCGCTCGGCAACGACATCGCCAATCTCGATGCCTTCTACCAGCTCGGGCTGCGCATGGCGGGGCCGGTGCACAATGGCACCAACCAGCTTGCCGATTCGACCAATGGCGAGGCGCTGCACGGGGGCCTCAGCGATCTCGGCAAGGCCTGGGTGCGCGAGGCGAACCGGCTGGGCATCATCATCGACGCCAGCCATGCCGCCGACAGCACCTTCGACCAGCTGCTCGAGCTTTCGAAAGCGCCCATCATCCTTTCGCATTCGGGGCCCAAGGCGCTGCACGACCATCCGCGCAACCTCGATGACGCGCGGCTCAAGGCGCTCGCGGCCAAGGGCGGGGTGATCCAGGTCAACAGCCTCTTCCTGTCGCCCGACAAGCCGCGTCCGACGGTCGATGCGCTGCGCCCGCAGATCGAGACCGCCGATAGCCTGCCGCCCGAGGAGCGCGCCGCGCTGATGAAGCAATGGGCCGAGGCCAATGCCGCCGAGCCGCGCTCCGATACCGATTTCGACCGCTACATGCAGGCGATCTTCTATTGCATCGATCTGGTCGGGGTCGATCATGTCGGCATCGGTGCGGACTGGGATGGCGGTGGCGGGGTGATCGGCCTCAACCAGATCAGCCAGATCCCCAAGATCACCGAGACGCTGCTGAAGCGCGGCCTGTCGCGCGAAGATGTCGAGAAGATCTGGAGCGGCAACGTGCTGCGCGTGATGGCCGAGGTGGAACGCGTCGCGGGCAAATAGCCGGCCCAGGGCTATTTGCGTGCCTTGCGCGCGGAATTGCGATAAGCTCCCAGGGAAGACCGGATGGGAGAAGGCCATGACGCGTCGGATTTCCAGCTCTTTCGCGATGCTGATCGCGGCCCTGGTGTCGCTGTCCACGGCCTCGCTGGCCGCGCCCGAACGCAAGCCCGATCTCGCCGATCTGGTTGCGGGGACCTATGTCGGCGACATCATTTCCGATGCGCGCGGCTCATCGAAATCGGGGGTGACGATCACCGTCACCCGCGTCGCCAAGGACCGGGTGGCGATCGCCTGCGATTGCGCGCGCATCCCCAAGGTCGAAATCCCGATCGAACGGGCGATGGACGCGATCCTCGCGAGCAGCGGGCCGCATGTCTTCCTGATCGAGAACCAGCGCGACCCGCGCCGGCTCAGCCTGACGATCGATGACGCGTCGCTGAGCCTGGAAAAGCAGTAACCCTTGCCTCTTGGGGCACCCAGCCCTCGTCATTCTTGCGAACGCGGGAATCCCGCTTTTGCGCTCATGCTGGAGAAGGAAGCGGGACCCCCGCCTGCGCGGGGGTGATGAAATTGGGCAGACGGAAGACTACGCCATCTCGACCGCGAACAGCGTTTTGCCCTGATAGCGCTCCTCGTCGGGATTGAACACCGGCTGAAGGTCGAACTCGTGCGCGGTCAGTGCGAGGTCGCCCAGTCCGTCGAGCTTGAACGCGCTGACTTTCAGCTCGCGCGGGGGCTTGCCGTCGCGCTCGAGCGTCACGCCATCGAGATAGAGCTGGTCGTGCTTTGTATACAGGATGTGCGGCGCCAGCCTAATGCGCTGCCGGTTATAGGTCGCCTCGAGGCATTTGCGTAGCGCGATGGCTTCCAGGATGGTCTTGTTTGTATCCATCGCGACAATATGACCAATGCTGCACCGCGTTTCAACGGAAAATTGTGCGGTGCAGCATAAGTCCTGATGGCGTCACGCCTTTTCCTCGGCCTCCAGCTCGGCCAGCCATTGCTCAAGCCACTTGATCGTGTACTCGCCCGACAGGAAATCGGGTTGGTCGAGCAGCGCCTGGTGCAGCGGGATGGTGGTCTTGACGCCCTGCACTACGAATTCCTCGAGCGCGCGCTTCAGGCGCATGATGCAGCCCTGGCGGGTGCGGCCATAGACGATCAGCTTGGCGATCATGCTGTCGTAATAGGGCGGAATCTTGTAGCCCGCATACAGACCGCTATCGACGCGCACATGCATGCCGCCCGGCGGGTGATAATAGCTGACCAGGCCGGGCGAAGGCGCGAAGGTGCGCGGGTCCTCGGCATTGATGCGGCATTCGATGGCATGGCCGCGAAACTCGATCTCGTCTTGGCGGACCGAGAGCGGATGGCCTTCGGCAATGCGGATCTGTTCGCGCACCAGATCGACCCCGGTGATCGCCTCGGTCACCGGATGCTCGACCTGAAGCCGGGTGTTCATCTCGATGAAGTAGAACTCGCCATTTTCCCACAGGAACTCGATCGTGCCCGCGCCGCGATAGCCCATGTCCGCCATCGCCTTGGTGACGACCGCGCCCATGCGCGCGCGCTCTTCCGGTGTGATGACCGGCGAGGGGGCTTCCTCGAGCACCTTCTGGTGGCGGCGCTGCAACGAACAGTCGCGTTCGCCGAGGTGAATGGCATTGCCCTTGCCGTCGCCGAAGATCTGGAACTCGATATGGCGCGGGTTGCCGAGATATTTTTCCATGTACACGGTGTCATCGCCGAAAGCCGATTTGGCCTCGCTGCCCGCCTGCTGCATTAGCGTTTCGAGCTGGTCCTCGGACGGGACCACCTTCATGCCGCGGCCGCCGCCGCCCGATGCCGCCTTGATCAGCACCGGATAGCCGATCGATGCGGCGATGATCTTGGCCTCGTGGATGTCCTTGATCGCGCCGTCGGAACCAGGGACCAGCGGCATGCCTAGCGCGCCGGCGGTCTTCTTCGCCTCGACCTTGTCGCCCATGGTGCGGATATGTTCGGGCTTGGGGCCGATCCAGATGATCTTGTGCGCCTCGACGATCTCGGCGAACTTGGCATTTTCCGAGAGGAAGCCATAGCCGGGATGGATCGCGTCGGCCTGGCTGATCTCGGCCGCCGAAATGATGTTGGCGATGTTGAGATAGCTCTGGCCGGCGGGCGGCGGCCCGATGCACACCGCCTCGTCGGCGAGGCGCACGTGCATCGCATCGGCATCGGCGGTGGAGTGCACCGCGACCGTCTTGATGCCCATCTCGTGCGCTGCGCGGTGGATGCGCAGCGCGATTTCGCCGCGATTGGCGATCAGGATCTTCTTGATGGCCATGGGCTTACTCGATGACGACCAGAGGCTGGTCGAACTCGACCGGCTGGCCATCCTCGACCAGGATCGCGGTAACCTTGCCCGCGCGTTCGGCGGTGATCGGGTTCATCACCTTCATCGCCTCGATGATCAGCAGCGGGTCGCCGATCTTGACCGTCGCACCGACGCTGACGAAGGGCGCGGCACCCGGTTCGGGGGCGAGATAGCTGGTGCCGACCATCGGCGACTTGACCGCGTTCGCCATCGAGGGCGCTGCTGGCTCTGCCGGGGCGGCAGGCGCCGCGGGCGCGGCGGCCGGGGCAGCAACGGGTGCGGGTGCTGCGGGGACCGCAACGCTGGCGACCGGTGCGGCGCTGATCGTGCGCGCGACGCGGATCTTGCGATCGCCGTCTTCCACCTCGATCTCGCTCAGCCCCGTCTCGCCCAGCAGTTCCGCCAGTTCGCGCACCAGTTTGCTGTCGATGTTCATGCCGCCTCCCTGTTTGTTGTTGCTGCTTTTGCCGCTTGGTGATGCCATGGTCCTGCGCCCTTTATTCTGCTTTTGATCAGGGGCGGCTCTTTGGCTGCTCCCGTGCGTAATTTCAATCGCTCACCCGCATCATGCCAGCAGACGCGGGGGCGTCAAAGCTCATAACTGCGCTGCGGCCTCCAGCGCCAATAGATAAGACGTTGCGCCAAAGCCGCAGATCGTGCCTTTGGCTGCGCGCCCGACGAACGACACATGGCGAAAATCCTCGCGCGTGTGCGGGTTGGAAAGGTGCACCTCGATCACCGGCGTGGTGATCGAGCGGATCGCATCGAGCAGCGCCACCGATGTGTGGGTATAGGCGCCCGCATTCAGCAGCACCGCCTTTGCGCCGGTCGCCTGCGCCTCGTGCAGCCAGTCGACCAGATGGCCCTCATGGTTGGACTGGCGCATGTCGATGGAAAGGCCCAGCGCCTGCGCGCGGTCTTCGAGCTGACCTGCAATATCGTCGAGCGTGTCCGATCCGTAGATTTCCGGCTCGCGCAGGCCCAGCAGGTTGAGATTGGGTCCGTTGAGAACGAAGATGGTGGGGTGATCGGCCATGGGGACTTTCCGTTCGCTGGCCGGATGCCGCGAGATGCCCCTATGCGGGAAACCGCCGGGTTAGGCAAGAATCCCGCTGTGGACGCTCAGCGGGCCGCCGCCATAGAGCCAGTCCCAGCGCGCCATCACCGCGTCGGGACGCGCGCTGGCGGCGCGGCCGAGCGGCAGCCGCATCGCCAGCGTGGCCAGCGGATTGCCTTCGTGAAAATCCACCCCGTTCGATCGCGCCATCGCCTGGATGCGTGCGGTGCGGGGCTGGCGCAGCGCGAAGAAGCGGGCGAGCGCGGGCGCGATATCTTCGCCCTCGAGCGGCAGCAGTTCGGCCAGTGCATAGCCGTCCTCGATTCCCATCGCCGCACCCTGCGCCAGAAAGGGCAGCATCGGGTGGCAGGCATCGCCGATCAGCAGCGCCCGATTCCGGTGCCAGCCGCGCATCGGCTTGCGGTCGAACAATGCCCAGCGCAACGGGCGCTCGACCCGGGCCAGCAGGGGGGCTAGCGCGCTCCAACCGACGAAATCCGCGCGCAGCCGGTCGGCATCGCCCGGCAGGTTCCAGCCCTCCTCGCGCCAGTCGGATTGCTCGGTCACCGCGACCAGATTCACCAGATTGGGCCGGATGCGATAGGTCACCGCATGGCGGCGCGGCCCGAGCCAGGCCCCCACGCCGGGGGGCGGTGCGGCGGGGTCGGCGGGATTGATCCGCACCAGCGCGCGCCAGGCGACATGGCCGGTAAAGCGCGGGGTTTCCGGCCCGAACAGATGCGCGCGCACCGCAGAGCGGATGCCGTCTGCGCCGATCAGCAGGTTGGCGGTCAGCGTCTCGCCCGATGCGGTGGTGACGGCAACGCCGTCCGCGCGATTATCTATCGTGGCCAGTTCCGTGCCGAGGCTCAATACACCGGGGCCCGCCTGTTCGAGCGCCTCGGCCAGGATCGCCACCAGATCGGCGCGGTGCAGCGTCACATAGGCCGCGCCCCAGCGCCGCTTTGCCGCTTCGCCCAGCGGAACCTTCAGAATCTCGCGCGCGCTGCGGCCATCGCGCAACGTGATCGCCGCCGGGCTCTGTCCCGCCGCGGCCACCGCCTCGCCGATGCCCAGCGCATCCAGCACGCGCATCGCATTGGGGCCGAGTTGCAGGCCTGCGCCCACCTCTTCGAGCGCGGGGGCCTGTTCGATGATGCGCACGTCATGCCCCTTGCGCGCCAGCGCCAGCGCAGCGGCCAGCCCGGCAATGCCAGCACCGGCGATCAGGATGCGCATGGATTGGACCGGGGGCAGGGCATAAACCCGTTTAGCGCGCCATCGCCATCATGCAACCGGCGGTCTTTCGCACGGGCCCATCCGCCGCTATGCCAGCGGTCATGCTGCCCTCGCTGCTCATCATCGATGATTTCCTGGCCGATCCGCACGGCGCGCGTGCCGCTGCGCTCGGCCTTGGCTACGACCCTGCGACGCGCAAGGGCAATTATCCCGGCACGCTCTCGTCCGCGCCGCTTGGCATCGCCGGGCTCGAGGCGGCGGTGGCGCGGATCATCGGCGTTCCCGTGGTGCCGCAGCCGGGAACGACGCACGGCCATTGCCGCCTGACGCTGAAGGGCGATCGCGGGGTCAGCGGCGTGCATATCGACCCGTGCTTCTATTCGGGCATCCTGTACCTGAGCCGCGACGAGGACGCGCGCGGCGGCACCGATTTCTTCCGCCACAAGCGCACCGGGCTCGAGAAAGTGCCGACCGATCCGCTGGCGCTGGCGCAAAGCGGCTATGCCGACGCCAATGCGCTGGTCGAGGATGTCGTCAACCGCGACACCTTTCATCCTGCGAAATGGGAGCGCGTGATGCGCGTGCCGATGCGCTTCAACCGGCTGATCCTGTTCAGCCCGTGGCTGTTCCACAATTCGGCGGACGGATTCGGCACCACCGGCGAGAACGGCCGCCTGGTGCACCTGCAATTCTACGCGCGCGGCTGACCCGCCCGCTTACGATTCGCCGTTTGCGTTCATCGCGCGGGCCTGCGCCTTTCTGCGGCGAAGATTCTCGCGCAGATTGGCGGCAAGCCTCGCCTTGCGCTCTTCGGCAGGGGTCAATTTCGGCGGGGCTGGCGGCTTTTCCATCGGCTTTGCTGCATATCGTCGCACAGGCGCATTTGGCAAGACCGGCGAGGGTTGACAAACCATCGGCACCTGCGCATAGGCGCAGGCCTTGCGAGCGGGCAGCCACGGCGACCCGCTCTTGCAAGCCTGCGAAATGGTGTGCTGCTGTAGCTCAGTGGTAGAGCGCATCCTTGGTAAGGCTGAGGTCGGGAGTTCAATCCTCCCCAGCAGCACCATTTCGCCCTTCCCCCTTCAACAAGGCGGCCCTTTCAATATGGCGGCGTGACCCGCTCCTTTTGTGCAGCGGCGGCGTCTGCCCACCAGGTCAGTTCGTCGGCGAACTTCCCGAAGCTCCGCTCCAGCGACGCGCCGCCCGATCCGATCGGCTGGCCCTGCTCGTCGAGCGTCTGCGTGATCTGCCCGACCGAGATCATGCTGGGGATCACCACCATGCCCATTTCGGATAGCGTGGGGTGCCAGGCCTGGCCGGCGCGCACGCCAGCAAAGCGACCGGCGGAATAGGTGGCGAGCGCGGCGGGTCGCCAGAACCACTGTTCCAGAAAATGGTCGGTCAGGTTCTTGAGGCCCGGCTGCACGCCCCAGTTATATTCGCCCGCCACAAACAGGAACGCGTCCGCCGCTTCGATCTTTTTCGCAAGGTCCTGCATGGCCACCGGCGCCGTGCCGGGCTCGTATTCCTTGTACATCCGGTCGAGCATCGGCAGCCCGACCGCCTTGGCGTCGATCAGCTCGGCCTCGACCCCGCGCTCGCCGAAGCGGCGTACGCAATAATCGGCGAGCCGGATCCCCGCCCGGTCCGAGCGGTATGATCCATAGAGCACCAGCAGTTTCTTCATCGGCAATCTCCTGTCCCGGACGATACGGTCGGACTGCCGCACGGTTCAATCGGTAAACACCACCGTCTTGGTCCCGTTGAGCAGGACGCGGTCGGCCAGATGGTGCCGCACCGCGCGCGCGAGCACGCGCCGTTCGATGTCGCGGCCCTTGCGCACCAGCGTATCGGGCGAATCGGCATGGGTGATCTGCTCGACATCCTGCGCGATGATCGGACCTTCATCGAGATCGGCAGTGACATAATGCGCGGTGGCACCGATCATCTTCACTCCGCGCGCATGCGCCTGGTGATAGGGCTTGGCCCCCTTGAAGCCGGGCAGGAAGCTGTGATGGATGTTGATGCAGCGGCCCGAAAGGAACGCGGCGAGATCATCGGAGAGGATCTGCATGTAGCGCGCGAGCACGACCAGTTCGGCCCCGGTCTCTTCGACCACGCGCTTGATCTCCGCCTCCTGCTCGGCCTTGGTCTCGCGCGTGACGGGCAGGTGGTGGAAGGGAATGCCGCCAAGGTCCAGCCCGGCCAGCGACTCGACCGGATGGTTGGAGACGATGCCGACAACGTCCATCTGCAATTCGCCGATTCGCCAGCGATAGAGCAGGTCGGCCAGGCAATGGTCGAACTTGGAGACGAGGATCAGCACCTTGCGCGGCACGTCGGCAAGGCGGAGCGACCAGTCCATCGCATATTCCTGCCCGAGATCCTGGAAGCGTGCGTCGAGCGCTGCGGTCAACGTGTCGGGCAGTGTGAAGACCACCCGCATGAAGAAGCGCCCCGTCTCCTGATCCTCGAACTGCGCGGCCTCGCGGATGTTGCCGCCGGTGGCGAACAGCAGGCCGGTGACGCGGCTGACAATACCGGGGCGGTCGGGGCAGGACAGGGTCAGGATGTGCAGTGCGTCGCTCATGTTCGGCCTTGGGTTCGCATTGGATCCCATGCTGTTGCCAAGAGCGCGCGCTCGCGTCGAGCCTTAATCTGCCAGCACGTCGTTCCATTCCGGGTGCCGCCGGAAAGCCGCGACGACATAGCTGCAGCGGGGAATCACCTTCCACCCCTGTGCACGTGCCGTATCGATGAGCGCATCGACCAGCTTGCCGGCAATGCCCTGGCCGCGCATCGAATCGGGTACATAGGTGTGGTCGGCGCTCACGCGTCGCACGCCGCCGACGGCCGGTGCTTCGGCATAGGTCAGTTCCGCTTCGGCGCCTTCGGCGCGATAGACGAAGCGCCCGTCCGGGCCTGCGGTTTCGTGATCGATGGTGATCTGTTGGGGACTGTCCATGCGGCTGCTCCTTGCGCAATCATCGCCTCGCCCCGATATGGAAAGGGCATACGGGATCGGCAAGAAGACGCCCGGAGGCGTCCAATCGTTGCGCGATTGCAACGCTTGCCACGATTCTGGCGGCGCAAATGGCGCGTTATCCGCACGAAACCCTTTATCTATCAGCTGACTTGGCTTATATCGCGCGCTCGAAGAAACATCAGGAGATTTCGCTATACGTCCGCCAGCACCCCGTCGCGGCCTTGTTCTGCCACCCAAATCCGGCCCGCGCTTCAATCAGTTCATCCAGTCGCCCCAGGTTCGGGTGATCGATGAGAATGGCGAAAATCTTGGCGTATTGCGTACAGCAGATGCGATAGAACGTGCCGCAGCCGTGGGCCTCGACCTGGTCGAGGTCTCGCCCAATGCCGAGCCGCCTGTCGCCAAGTTCCTCGATGTCGGCAAGTACAAGTACGAGGCCCAGAAAAAGGCCAATGCCGCGCGCAAGAACCAGAAGACGCAGGAGATCAAGGAGATCAAGATGCGTCCGAACATCGATGACCACGATTATATGGTCAAGATGAAGAAGGTTCATTCGTTCATCGACGAAGGCGACAAGGTCAAGATGACGCTGCGCTTCCGCGGTCGCGAACTGTCGCACCAGCAGCTGGGCATGGCCCTGCTTCAGCGCGTGCAGGAAGACGTCAAGGAAATCGCCAAGGTGGAGGCCTATCCGCGCATGGAAGGCCGCCAGATGCTGATGGTGCTGGCACCCAAATAAGGGCGCGCGCCGGTTTCCGGCTTTCAGCGATATTTCGAGCGGCTCTGGTAGCTGATCGTGACACTGTCATTGGCGGGCACGGTCACCTGCCACACATGCTTGCCATCCTTGCGAATCAGCTTGCCCGTCGCCTTGCGAATATCGGTATCGGCGACCTGCGCGAGGTCGATCTCGGCGGTGACGGGCTCGGCATTGGCGTTGGTCAGCACCAGTTTTTGCGTTTCGGGAGCACGGTCGTTAGCGCCGGGCTGGGTTGTGCTGGTGAGAAGCACTGCATCGCTCTGGCCGATGGTGAATTTCACCTCCTGCCCGATCGCATAATCGCGCATCCGGCCCTGGCCGATTAGCAGGCCGTTATCGCGCGACCCATCGAACACTGCGACCCGGCCTGAGGGCAGCGGCAGGCCAAGCCCTGTGGCCGTCTTGTTGTCCATGCGCAGTTCGATCTGCAATGGGGTGGGGAAGACCCGGTTTCGTCCGGCATATCCGCGATAAACGAGTCGTGCTGGCACATTCGCTTTGGACAGCAGCTTGACCTGCTTCTGCCCCTTGGCCGCGACCGTCGAGCGGAAGGGAACGCGGTAAAGCTTGAGATCGCCCAGTTCCTCGAGCTCGGCTTCGACATTGCGCGATGCGGTGACCATGATCGCGTCCGCCTCGCCGCGCACCGCGCCGGTGCGTGCGCGCATCGGGGCCATGGCTGGGGGAGGTGGAGGCGGCGGCGGCGGGGGGGGCGGCGGAATGTCGTCGATCCCCTCTGCGGTGCTGCCGCGCGGCCAGCACTGGATGTAGAGAGGCGTCGCCTGCGGCCGGTCGGCGAGGTTGCGCATCGGCTGGCGGGTGTTGAGCGTGCCGGCGATCACCAGCAGTTCGGCATCGGCAAAGCTCTCGGCATTGCCATTGGCGAGCGTCAGCCAGGAAAACAGGTCGAGCGACTTGCCGTCCGCGCCGAGCTTCACGACATAATCGGCATTCCAGTCGAACCCGGAGGCGAGATAGGTCAGCGTCACCTCGACCGTTGCGGCTCGGGGCGAGACGGTATCGACCGACAGCACCGGCGTCGCGAACAGCCCCCCGGGCAGGTTTTCGTAGATCACCTTTTCGGGCAGGCCCGAACATTGCAGCGCCTCGATGCCGCCTTCCGTCTGCACCACCAGCGCGCCCTGCGAGCCGCTGCGGATCACTGCCGGTTGTTCGATCACCTTGCCGGTCGCCGGATCGGTGCGCTTGAGCGTCACCCGGTTGCCCAGCGTGCCATCGACCAGCGCGCCGGGCGACAGCAGCTTCTTGTCGCGATTCTGCTCGACGATGCCGCCCGGCAGCCCGCGCACCACCGCAGACACCGCGACCATGCCCTCGGCCACACTCGCAAAGCGGATGGTCGAAGGGCCTGCGGGGACGCTCACCGTGCGCTTTTCGGTCACCACCGCAAAGCCGTTGAGGTAATCGAGGTTCATGCCCCCGCCCTGACCGCGCTGCGGATCGCGATAGATGGTGACCGCGACGGAGTCGGGTTTGGCCGAGATGATCTCGGGGCGGGTCTGGGCTTGGGCGGGGGGAAGGCAGGGTGAAAGCACGAACGCCACCAATGCCCCAAGCACCCACCTCCGTTTGTCCCGAGCGTGTCGAGGGACCTCGCGCAACCGGTGGCGACCACGTCCCTCGACTTCGCTCGGGACAAACGGGAAGGGGGATGGGCGCACCGTGCTGGCCTTATCCGCCTGCCCTCAATACCGCGTCTCGAAGGTCGCGGTGACCTCCGCGCTGCCGTTCGCGGGCACGGTCACCGCCCAGACCACCGCGTCGCTGTTGCGCCGCTCGCTCTTCTGGCTCTCGGTGACGATGCGCGTGTCGGTCCAGCCGAAATCGAGCCCCGATTGCATCAGATCGACCGTGACCGCGCCATCGCGCGCATTGGTCAGCTCGTAGCGCATGCTGGTCTGCCATTTGCTGCTCGACAGCCGCTTGCGCTCGACTACGGTGCTCTTGACCTTCACATCGAATGCCTCGCCGGTCTTGAGCGCCAGCGCGCTGCCCATCGGCGTGTGACCGATGCCGTTCTCGCCGATGAACTGCGGCGATCCGCGCTGGTCGCGCTGGTAGAAGCGCACGCTGCCTGCGGGCAGCGCATCGCCCAGGCCCCCTGACTTGCTCGAGCTGAACTTGACCACCGTGTCCGCGCTCTGCGGCTCGTTCATGCTCGCCAGCCAGCCAACGCGATATTCATAGGCGCGCATCGCCGGCACGCCCTGCACGTCGAGGAAACTGATCTGCTTGGTCTGGCGATCGGCAATCGTCGTGCGGCCGACGGGGTAGAGATAATAATCGCCCAGCCGCTCGCGGTTCGCTGTCTCGGTCCCGGCGCTGCGGATGTTGCCGCGCCGGTTGCCGAAGCCCGATGCGCCCTGCGGATTCCCTGCGACCAGCAGCGTATCGGCATTCTTGTACGTCGTGCCGGAGCTGTTGGACAGCGTCACCCAGCCCTGCACGTCGATGCTGCCCCTGGCCTCGTCGAACAGCGCGACATAATCCGCCGACCAGCCGAGGCCCCCGGTCAGATAGCGGATCGCGGCATCGCGCTGTCCGGCGCGCTGGCTGTCCACGGTGATCGAGAGCGTCGGGCGCGCGCGCAGATTGTCGGGCACCTTGTCGAACACCGCGCGCACCGGCAGACCGTCGTCGCGCAGCACCTCGATGCGATTGCCGATCTGGACGACCACGCCCTCATTGACCGACAGCACCTTGGCGCGCTCGCGCGTTTCCGCGCCGGTCGCCGGGTTGGTGCGGATGAGCGTGATCGTCTCGCCCACCGCCTTTTCCATCAGCTTGCCGGGGGTGAGCAGGTCATAGTCGAAATTCTGCTCGACGATCGTCGCGCCCTCGGCGGAAAAGCTCACCGTTTCAGGCTGGATCTGCGCGGAGACATCGGGAAACTCGATCCGGCTGGTGCCGCTGGCGATGTTCAGCCTGCGGATGTCCTGCACCAGCGAGGTGCCGCCATTATAGACGGTGACCGAGACATTGCCCTGCGTGCTCGGGCCATCGGGAAGGCTCGCATCCTGCGCCAGCGCCGGGCCGAGGGCGAACAGGCCGAGCGCAGCCGCTCCGATCGAGAACCGAGACGAACGCCGCATGATGACCTCCCCAGATATGTCGCTGGATCGTGGCTTATGCGGGCGCAAATGAACAGGGGCTAAATGGCTGGGCAAGCGCCGATGCTGCGGCTAAGACACCCGAATGCTGCGCATCGCCTCGTACAATATCAACGGCATCAAGGCCCGCCTGCCGCGCCTGCTCGAATGGCTGGAAGAGACCCGCCCGCATGTCGCCTGTCTGCAGGAGATCAAGACGCAGGATGAGGGCTTTCCAGCCTCCGAGTTCGAGAAGCTCGGCTATGGCGCGATCTGGCACGGGCAGAAGGGGTTCAACGGCGTCGCCATCCTGGCGCGGGACGCGCAACCGGTCGAGGTGAGGCGCGGGCTCGAGGGCGAGCCCGAAGACGAGCATTCGCGCTATCTGGAGGCCGATGTCCACGGCCTCCGCGTCGCGTGTATCTACCTGCCCAACGGCAACCCGCAGCCGGGGCCGAAATTCGACTACAAGCTGCGCTGGATGGAGCGTCTGCGCAAGCGCGCCAAGCAGATATTGGCGGAAGAGGTGCCGGCGGTGCTGGCGGGCGATTACAACGTCATCCCGCGCGATAATGACGTCTACTCGGTGCGCGCCATGGCCAGTGACGCGCTGATGCAGCCCGAGAGCCGCGCCGCCTTCCAGCGCATCCTCGCCGATGGCTGGACCGATGCGATCGGCACGCTGCGCCCCGGCGGCGGGGTGTGGACCTATTGGGACTATCAGGCAGGCGCCTGGCAACGCGACCATGGCTTCCGCATCGATCACCTGCTCTTGAGCCCTGCCGCCGCCGACCGGCTGAGCGCGATCGGCGTCGACAAGGATCATCGCGGCCGCGAAAAGGCCAGCGACCATGCGCCGACCTGGGTGGCGCTACGGGATTGACTGCTCACGCCCCGTCATCCTGAACTTGTTTCAGGATCCATCCTGCATCCGCAGCCGAAGCCGCATTGGGCAAAATGGACCCTGAAACAAGTTCAGGGTGACGGAAGCGCGGCAAGACTTGTATTTGCGATCAGGCGATCGTCGTGCCCGCAATGCGCTCGATCTCGCGCTTGGGTTCGTCGCTCTTCGCGGCAGGCGGTGGGCTCAGCGATTGCAGCGCGGCACCCGGCGCCACGCCGAGCAGCTGCTTGAGGCGTGCACGGAAATTGGCGAGTTCGCTGCCCGAAAGCTGGGCACGGGTGGTGAACTTGACCGAATTGGGGTCGACCGCGCGGCCACCGCGATAGAGCTCGTAATGCAAATGCGGGCCGGTCGAAAGGCCGGTCGAACCGACATAGCCGATCACCTGGCCGCGCCGCACGCGCATGCCGTTGCTCACCGCGATGCGGCTCATATGGCCATAGCCGGTGGCGATATTGCCGCCATGCGCGATGCGCACGAAATTGCCGTATCCGCCCTTGCGCCCGGCATAGTTCACCACGCCGTCCGCCGTCGCATAGATCGGCGCGCCCGAACTGGCCTTGAAATCGATGCCGCTGTGCATGCGGCGGAAGCCCAGGATCGGGTGGCGGCGATAGCCGAAGCCCGAGGTGACCGCGCCGTTGACGGGGCGGGCGAACTCGCCGCGCGTCTCGCCGACGCCCGAGGCCTCGAACCACTGGACGTTGTTGCCGGTCTTCCAGCGCAGCATCTGTGCGCGCGGCTTGCCGCCGCGTTCGAGGCCTGCATAGAGCAGGTCGCCGAGTTCGACCTCGCCGGTGGCGGCGCGCTTGTAATCGACGATGATGTCGAACTGGTCGGTCGAGCGGATGTCGCTGCCGATCGAAAGCTGCGTCGCCAGGGTGCGCAGATAGGCCTGGATCGCCGAGGGCGGGGCCCCTGCGGCGCGCGCCGAGCGGTAGAGGCTCGAGCCGACCGTCCCGCGAATGCGAAGCGGCGTCGCGTCGACGAGGATGGGCTTCTGCACCAGATCGAGCGCCGAGCCTGCGCGGACGATCTCGACATTGAGGTCGAAGCGCGCGCGGAAGGCGATCAGCTCGACCGGGCGCGGCTGGTTGCGCGCGAAGCGGCGGCCAAGCGTAATGTCGATGCGGGTGCCGTCACGAATATCGTCGAGCGGAACCACCGAGGAAACGAGATTGGCGACCGCTTGCGCATCACCGCTGCCCACGCCCGCGCGCTGCATCACGCGCAGGAAGCTGTCGCCGCGTCCGATCGTGGCAGCCAGCTCGATCGTCGGCCGCTCGGGGGCCTGGCGCAGCGCGACCACGGCATCGGTCGCGCCCATGGCATGCCCGGTGTCGCTACCGAACGCCATCGGCATGATCATCTGGCTGCGCAATTCCTCGCGCGCGACCGGGGCAGGGGCAGTTGCGGCGGCACCGATGGGGCTGACCCCGGGGAACACGGCATAGGCTCCGGTGCACAGCAGGCACAGGGTGCCGAGCCCGCGAAACCATTCGAGGCTGCCGATATTCTGGCCGAGATCGGGCGTCCAGTTGGTGTCGTGGATGAACTGGCGGGTGCGCAGCAGCCGCTCCTTGAGCGCCTTGATACCGGTCGCCGGGGCGGGCAGGGCTGGGGCAGGCTGAGCGGGCCGGGTCGGCGTCGGGAGCACATCGGCCAGAGATAGTCTGGCACTGGCGGCACCGGCCCCCAAAAGCTGTTCGCGTTGCTGAAACAAGACCGACCCCTTGCCGCCATTCCTCCCGCGCTGCTCCCAAAGGACCGGCACGATGGCGTTTCCTCGCCGCAATCTGTGTGGACATGACCAGTTAAAGTCAAATTAACCCGGGGTGTAAAACCCTGTCTCCGGGATGAGCGGTGCAAGAAGACCGATCAGCGGCGCAACCTATCCACAGGGCTTTGCATGCGGGTCTTGCAATGCCCGTGTGCTGCCATGATGTAGGGAATGGAGGCTGCTCCCATGACCCGATTTTCGCCGAGCCCTGTCACTGCGGTGCTGGGCCCGACCAACACCGGAAAGACGCACCTCGCGATCGAGCGGATGTGCGCGCATTCCAGCGGCCTGATCGGTTTTCCGCTCCGTCTGCTGGCGCGCGAGGTCTATGACCGGGTGGTGAAGATCAAGGGGCCGAACGAGGTCGCACTGGTCACCGGCGAGGAGCGCATCGTCCCGCCCGGCGCGCGCTGGTTCCTTTCCACCGCCGAAAGCATGCCGCTCGATCAGGGGCGCGATTTCGCCTTTGTCGCGATCGACGAGGCGCAACTGGGCGCGCATCCCGAACGCGGGCATGTGTTCACCGACCGCGTGCTCAACGCGCGCGGGCGCGATGAGACCATGATCCTGGGTTCCGAAGCCTTGTCGCCGATGATCCGCGCACTCGTGCCCGATGCCGAGATCATCGGCCGCCCACGCTTTTCGACGCTGAGCTATGCCGGGATCAAGAAGCTCTCGCGCCTGCCGCCGCGCAGCGCGATCGTCGCCTTCTCGGCCGAAGAGGTCTATGCCGTGGCCGAGATGCTGCGGCGTTTCAGAGGCGGCGCGGCGGTGGTCATGGGCGCGCTGAGCCCCGCCACGCGCAATGCGCAGGTCGCAATGTACCAGGCGGGCGAGGTCGATTATCTCGTCGCCACCGATGCGATCGGCATGGGGCTCAACATGGATGTCGAGCATGTCGCCTTCGCCTCGCTGCACAAATATGACGGCGCGCGCCGCCGGCGGCTGACCCTGTCGGAAATGGCGCAGATCGCCGGGCGCGCCGGGCGGCACCAGCGCGACGGCACCTTCGGATCGGTCGCGGGGCATCACGATGCGCAGTTCACAGACGAGGAGATCGAGCGGATCGAGCAGCACAGCTTTCCGCCGCTCAAGTCGCTGTTCTGGCGCGAATCCCGGCTGCGCTTCGACAGCCTGGGCACGCTGATCGCCGATCTCGAGCGGTTGCCCTCGAGCCCGGTCCTCAAGCCCGCGCCCGAGGCGATCGACCTTGCCGTGCTGCGCCGCCTGGCCGACGATTCCCAGGTCGCAGCGAGCGTGCGCGGACAGGCGGCGGTGCGGCGCTTCTGGTCGGTGTGCTCGCTGCCCGATTTCCAGCATCGCGGGGCGGAGCATCACGCGAATTTCGTCAGCCAGCTCTGGCAGCATCTTGGCCAGGGGCTGGGGCATATCCCAGTCGATTTCATCGCGCGCAAGATTGCCGATCTCGATTCGGTTCAGGGCGACGTCGAGAAGCTGGGGGCGCGCATCGCGGCGATCCGCACCTGGGCCTATGTCGCGCAGCGCCGCGACTGGCTCGCCGATCCCGCCGAGATGGCTGGGCGCGCGCGCGAGGTCGAGGAGCGATTGTCCGACGCGCTGCACCGCGCGCTGGCGCAGCGCTTCGTCGACCGGCGCACCGCGGTGCTGCTGCGGGGCCTGGGCGGCGATGCCTCGCTGCTGCCGGTCACGCTCGAAGAGGGCGATGCGATCTGCGTTGATGGCGAACCGATCGGGCATCTGAGCGGCTTTTCGTTCGTCGTCGATGCGCAGGCGCGGCTGGCCGACCGCAAGCTGCTGGTCGCCGCTGCCGACCGCCATCTGCCCGGATTGCTCGCGCGGCGCGCGCGCGATCTGATCGCCGATGGCGCGAAGGCGCTGGGGATCGGCGCGGACGACAAGGGGCGTCCCGCGCTGTTCTGGCGCGGTCAGCGCATCGGCCTGCTGGTGCGCGGCCCTTCGCTCGGCCATCCGCGTTTCCAGCCCGACCGTGCGCTCGACGCCATTCCGCGCCCCGATCGCGAGGCGTTGTTGGCGCATGTCACGAACTGGCTCGAGGCGCATCTCAAGAAGGCGCTCGCCCCGGTGCGCGCGCTGACCCGGGCGGCGGAGGACAAGCGCTGCTCGGGCCCGCTGCGCGCGCTGCTGGTGCAACTGGTCGAGGCGGGCGGGGCCATCGCGCGGAGCGAGGCCGAGCCGCTGATCGCCGCGCTCGATACGCCTTCGCGGCAGGTGCTGCAGCGGCTGGGCGTGCGTCTGGGCAGTCTCGACATTTTCTGCGCTGCGATGATCCGGCCCGATTGCCAGGCGATGCTGCGGTTGATGCGCGCGATACGATCGGGCGGAGCACTACCGCAAGCACTCGATCCTGCCGTCGAGAGCCTGCGCACGGTGGTTCCGACATCGGCGCTGCCGGGCGACGGGCACCCGGCCTATCGCGCACTCGGCGATCAGGGGCTGCGCGTGGATATGGCAGAAAAGCTGATCCGCGCCGCGCATGATGGCAAGGGCGAGGCGCAGAGCTTCGCCATCGATCCTGCGCTCGCCATCTCGATGGGGCTCAGCACCACCAATGCCGAGCGGCTGATGCGCGCGGCGGGCTTCCGGCGCGAGGCCGCACCGGCGGGTGCCGGGGCCGACGCAGCGACGGACAGGCAAAGGTTATGGCGCTGGCGGGGGCTGGCGCGGAAAAAGGCTCGGGGCCCAGCGGCGGGACCGGAGAATCGGGGACATTTTGCCGCGCTGAAGGAATGGAAGGTGGCGATTGGCTGAAAAGGGCGGCGGAGCATCCTCATCGATCGGCAGCGCGGGCGCGCACATGCGCATGGACCTGCTGCTCTGGTATCTGCGGCTGGTGCGTAGCCGATCGCAGGGCAAGTTGCTCGCCGAACAGGGGGTGATCCGCAGCAATGGCAACCGCGTCGTCAAGGCGCACCACGCGGTGCGCTGCGGCGACATTCTTACCGTCCCCCAGGGCTCGCGCGTGCTGGTGCTGCAGATCGACCAGCTGCCCCGGCGGCGCGGTCCGGCGGACGAGGCGCTGGCCTGCTACAGCGAACCGACCGAAGCGCGTGCGACGGGATAAAGCGGGGCTTTGGCACCCCAAGGCAGCGCCATATTGACGCATCGGCCTTGTCACAATAGCAAGGCGGCCAGAATCACCACGGCATCACCATGCCATCATCACGCCCGACCGGTGCCCCGCGCCGGTGCGCATTCAGGGGAGCGATCACAGCCGATGACCTATGTTGTCACCGACGCCTGCATCAAGTGCAAATATATGGACTGCGTCGAAGTCTGTCCGGTGGACTGCTTCTACGAGGGCGAGAACATGCTGGTGATCAACCCCAGCGAGTGCATCGACTGCGGCGTGTGCGAACCCGAATGCCCTGCCGAAGCCATCCTGCCCGATACCGAGGACGGCCTGGAAAAGTGGCTCGAGCTCAACACCAAGTTCAGCGCCGAATGGCCCAATATCACGGTCAAGCGCGACAGCCCGCCCGATGCCGATGAGTACAAGGGCAAGGAAGGCAAGTACGAAGCCTATTTCTCGCCCGAACCCGGCGAGGGCGACTGATCCGCTTTGGCGTGATGCGCTGACCCACCCCCAACCCCTCCCTTGCAGGGAGGGGAGTTCCAGCGCGACAAGCAAACAATTCCCCTCCCTGGACAGGGAGGGGCCAGGGGTGGGTCGTCAGCGCCGACCCCTTTTTGGCAATTCCGCATCGCCCCGCTGCAAACGTTGGCGGTTTCCGTAGCGTAATTCCCCCAGCGCGATTGTATTTTCGTGCGCAGCCCCCATCTAGGACCGGAATGGCCATTACGGGGTGGCTATTTTGTGACGAATCTGTTAAGTGCGGCCTATTGGCGCAGCGGGTTTGCGCTGATGGGTGTCCCACATTCGGCACATTTTGAGGAGATTCACTCGAACGGCTGACATGCGAGTTCGAAAAGGCTCCCGCTTCCCCTGAATACAGAAAGGTTTTTGAATGGCCGCCAAAGCGCTGTCTTTTGATGTAGGCGATTATGTGGTTTATCCCAAGCACGGTGTCGGCCGTGTTGTGGAACTTCAGAAGGAAGAAATTGCCGGCATGCAGCTCGAGCTGTACGTGCTGCGCTTCGAAAAGGAACGGATGACCCTGCGCGTTCCTGTGAACAAGGTTGAAAGCATCGGCATGCGCAAGCTGTCTTCGGACAAGACGCTGCGCGAAGCTATGGAAACGCTCAAGAGCAAGCCCAAGGTCAAGCGCACCATGTGGTCGCGCCGTGCCCAGGAATATGAAGCGAAGATCAATTCGGGCGACCTCGTCTCGATCGCCGAGGTGACCCGCGACCTGTTCCGTCCCGACGACCAGCCCGAACAGAGCTATTCGGAACGGCAGATCTTCGAAGCCGCCTCGAGCCGTCTGGCGCGTGAGCTGGCCGCGATGGAAAAGACCGACGAGCCCGCCGCGCTCAAGAAGATCCTCGAGATCCTGAACGCCGCCGCGCCGCAGTACTACGAAGCCGCCGAATAAGCGATTTCGTTCTAGACGTTTCAGCAAGACCCCGGATCGGTGGAGGCCGATCCGGGGTCTTGCTATTTCCGGTCCCCTATCCCGCCCCGTCATTCCCGCGAACGCGGGAATCCCGCTTGTGCGTTTCCCGTTGCCATGAAAGCGGGACGCCCGCTTTCGCGGGGGTGACGGGAATGGCGCGGTAGCGAGCCGGGTTGCGACACTTCCCGGCGTGAGGCACGATGGTGCGAAACCAACAGGGGGGAGCCATCGTGACCAGCCAGGCCTGGCCGCCGATCGATCACAGACCGGGTCTGACCCTGCCCGCATTGCTGTTCTGGGCGGCGATCCTCTCGACGCTGCCGGTGCTGTGGCTCAATGTGCTGCCCGCGCTCGGCGGCGGTGCGCAGCGGGGCCATGCCGATCACAGCCTGTGGATCGTGCTTCATGCGCTGACCGGTTTCCTGACCCTCGTCTCTGGCTTTCTCGCGCTGTACATGGGCTGGACCCGCGCCGCGTTCGAATATCACCGCCACACCGGCTGCACCTATGTCGGCGCAGGCATGACCATGGCATTTGTCGCGCTGTTCCTCGCGACCAGCGATCCGCACCGCAATCCGGCGAGCGGCTGGGCTACGGCCACGCTGTCGGTGGCCTGGCTGGTCGCGACCTCGATGGGCTGGCGGCGCGGCAGCCAGAAGCGCTGGCGCTCGCACCAGATGTGGATGATCCGCTCGATGGTCCTCACCTGGACCTTCGTCTTCTGCCGCCTGGCGCAGCGGCTGGGCGACATGGAAGGCGTGGCCCCGGCCTTCGGAATATGGGCCTATTGGCTCGGGCCGCTGCTGATCGCCGAGATCGGGCTGCAGCTGTGGAACCGCCGCCGGCCCGCCTGACCCCTCAGCTCTTGTACAGGCTGTCCAGCCGCTCCTGATAGCGCCCGCGGATGACGTGCCGCCGGATCTTCATCGACGGCGTCATCTCGCCATTCTCGATGGTGAACGGCTCGTCGGCGAAGTTGAACTGGCGCACCTTCTCGATCACCGACAGGTCGGCATTGACCCGGTCGATCGCCGCGCGCACCGCAGCCTTGAACTGCGGATTGGCCTGGAGCGCGGCGAAATCGACCTTGAGGCCCTGCGCGCTCGCCCATTCCATCGTCCATTCAGGATCGGGCACCACCAGCCCGACCAGATAGGGCCGCCGGTCGCCGACCACCATCGCCTGGTGAATCTCGGGCTGCAGCGTCAGCATGCCCTCGACCTTTTGCGGCGAGACATTGTCGCCCTTGTCGTTGACGATCAGGTCCTTCTTGCGGTCGGTGATCGCGATCCGCCCGGCCTCGTCGATATAGCCGATATCGCCGGTGTGCAGCCAGCCGTCCTTGAGCACGCGCGCGGTCTCCTCGGGGTTCTGCCAGTAACCGTGCATGACCAGTTCGCCGCGCACCAGGATCTCGCCATCCTCGGCGATGCGCACCTCGGTATCGGCGAGCGGCGGGCCCACCGTGTCCATCTTGATGCCCACGCTGGGGCGGTTGCACGCGATGATCGGTGCGGCCTCGGTCTGGCCATAGCCTTGCAGCAGCGTAATGCCGAGTGCGTGGAAGAACACGCCGATCTCGGGATTGAGCGGAGCGCCACCCGAGACCATCGCCTTGACCCGTCCACCGAACCGCGCCTGGATCTTGGGGCGCAGGCTCTTCGACAGGATGAAGTCCATCGGCTTGTCGAGCAGACCGTCGCGGCCGCCGAGCTGTTTCTCGCCCAGCGCCATTGCGCGCTCGAACAGGAAATTGGCGACCTTGCCCTGTTTCTGGATCTGCTTGAGGATGCGCGCGCGCAGCACCTCAAACAGGCGCGGCACCACGACCATCAGCGTCGGGCGCACCTCCTCGATATTGCTGGCGAGCTTTTCCAGCCCTTCGGAATAATAGATCTGCGCGCCGAGCCCGATCGGGAAGAACTGGCCCGCGCTGTGCTCATAGGCATGGCTGAGCGGCAGGAACGAGAGGAACACCTCGTCGTCCCAGCCGAAATCCTCGGTGATCACGCGGGTGGGGCCGGCGACATTGTGCAGGATCGCACCATGGTGCTGCATCACCCCGCGCGGCGCACCGCCGGTGCCGCTGGTATAGATGATGCAGGCGGTGTCCTGCCGCGTGAGCGTTGCCGCATGGCTACGGATCGCAGGCATCAGCTCGGCCTGGCGCCCGGCATCGCCGGTGACCAGATCGGACCAGTTGTGCGCGCGGAAGCGGCTGGCCTGGCCGACCTTGACCGGCTCCATGCCGATCACGTGCCAGGCATTGCCTGCGCGCAACACCGCGGGCAGCAGCGCCCGCGCCAGCTTGGCATCGGAGACGATGACCGCGCGCGCGCCCGAATTGTCGAGGATATGCTGGTGGTCGCGCTCGGTATTGGTGGTGTAGGTTGGCACGGTAACGCAGCCTGCGGCCATGATCGCGAGATCGGCGATGCACCATTCGGGCCGGTTTTCGCTGACCAGCATCACCCGGTCGCCGCGCTGCAGCCCCATGTCGGTGAGCGCATGCGCCAGTTCCGCGACCTGACCCGCCGCCTGCCGCCAGCTGATCGGCGTCCACGCGCCGCTGCGCTTGGCCCAGAGGAAAGGCTTGTCGCCCAGCTCGTCCGCCCGCGCGAAGAACAGGTCGAGCAGATTGTTGAAACGGGCAAACTGGTCGAGAGACTTGTTGGCGATCACCGGGTCAGGGCTCCTCTGGCTGCCGCGCTTCGCCCGCGCGGTCTTTCACCACGGGTCTAGCGGGCTTTGGTTGCAGGGGCAATTGGCCTGGCGCGCCTTACAGCGCCAGTTTACGCCCCGCCTTGCCGAGTGCGGCCTTGTCCTCGGCATCGAGCCCGAACTTGAGGCCGAGCCAGACCAGCGGAAAGAAACAGGCAAACTGGATCGCGGCGCGCGGCACCATGCCCACCCCCTGGAACAGCCAGCCGACCAGCCAGAGCGCGGCAAATCCGCCCAGGCCGCAGGCGAGGGCGCGCAGGAAATGCCGGTCGAACGGACCCAGCCGATCGCTGATCCAGAGTTCTGCCACCGCCGCCCAGCTCGATACGATCACGCCCGCGCTCACCGCCAGCGCCATGCCGGTCGCGCCCATGGCATCGACCGTCAGCCAGCCGACCAGCCCCGCGACTGCGAGCCCCGCAATTGAATTGGCGAGCGGCAGCAGGCGGTGCCCGGTCATCTCGACGATCGGGGTCGCCGCGCCCAGAATCGTCTCGCCCGCGCGCCCGACCAGCAGCACGATCAGCACCGGCAGCGCATCGGCGGCCTCGGGCGAGAAGAGCAGCAGCGTCGCATCACCACCGGCGATCATCACCGCGGTGAGCGGCAGCACGATGATGGCAGCGATGCGGTTGGCAAAGCGGTAGAGCGGCGCGATCTGGGCCCGGTCGGCGGCGCGCTGCGCGGCGCTCAGGGGCGCAAGGACATAGAGAAAGGTCTGGCGCACGATCAGTGGCACCGAGGCGATCTTGCGCGCGATGCCGAACAGCCCCGCCGCCACCGCGCCGCCGCCGCCGCTCAGCGCCAGGCCCAGCAGCACCGGCGGCAGATCATTGAATGCGCGTCGCGCGAGGTTGGGAGGCATGGTCGCCAGGCCCGATTTCAGCGTATCGTGGCGCAAGGCTGGCGGCATCGGAGCGCGCCAGAGCAGGCCGAGATCGTAATAGCGCCCGAGCAGCCGCACCGAGAGCCAGGCGGTGACGCCCAGCGAGACGATATGCGCGATGAACAGCCCGAACAGCCGCACGCCCAGCGCATAGAGCGCGACCGCGACAATCAGCCGCGCGATCTGCTCCCAGAAGATGCGCAGCCGGATCTCGGGCCCGAAGGCGCGGCGCGCGCGCGCGGCAGCGGTCGCGATTTCGAGCGCGACGGTGAGCGGCAGCGTCCACACGAACAGCGCGATCAGCGCGGGCAGATGCGGGCGCATCGCCGGCTCGACCGAGAATTGCGGCGCGATTCCAGGCGCGGCGAGGGTGATGCACAGGGCCACGAACGCCGACGGGATCACCGTCACCAGCAGCGCATAGCGCACCACGCCATGCTCGGCCTCGCGGCTGGCGGCGGACGGGATCGAACGCTGCAGCCCTTGCGCCAGCGACAGGGTGGTCAGCGTCGAAAGCACGTTCACCGCCGCCCAGAGCACGACATAGCTGCCATAGGTGGCGAGGCCGAACATCCACACGAAGGCAGGCTGGGTGACGATCTCGATGATCGCGCCCATGCGCGCCAGGCCCGACAGCGCTGCGCCGCTCGCCACATCGGCGCGGCTCACTGCGGGGGCGGGGCTGACAGGATCGGGCGTGTCTGCGGCCACGGGTTGCGGCCTATTCCTCGGTGCGGATGAGGACGGTCTCGCCGACCATCAGGAACAGGAAGAACGGCGACCAGGCCGCGAGGATCGGCGGATAGGCGCCCAGATTGCCCATTGCGAGCGCGAAATTGTCCGCGACGGAATAGGCAAAGCCCAGCGCCATGCCGATCACGGCGCGGATGAACAGCTGGCCCGATCGCGCCAGGCCGAAGGCGGCGACTGCGCCAAGCAGCGGCATCAGCAGCGCCGAAAGCGGGCCCGACAGCTTGTGCCAAAGATTGGCCTCGAGCGCCGCAGTCGGGCGACCGGCGGCCTTGAGCTCGGCGATCGCGGTCCATAGCTGCGGGAAGGACAGGCCGTCGGCATTGACCTTGGACAGCGTGAACTGGTCGGGCCGCACATTGCCTGCGGTGACGATATCTCCCAGCACCTGTTTCTGCCCGGTGGCGACATCGAACTGCGTCGCATCCGTCAGCTTCCAGCCCTTGCCGGTATAGGTGCCTTCGCTGGCCTTGATGATCCGCGCCATGCCGCCCTGGCTGTCGCGTTGGTACACCGCGACCCCGGTGAGCCGTGTCGCGTTGCCCCGGCCTTCGACAGTATCGGCCTGGATGATATTGTCGCCTTCGCGCACCCAGATGTTCGACTTCACGTTGGAATCGCGCGGGATCGGACCGAAATCCGCCGCTTCCCAGGCGTCCAGCGTCGCGGTGGCGCGGGTGAGGATGCGTTCGGAAAAGACGAAGGTGATCGCCGAGACGCCGAAGGCCGCGATCAGCAGCGGCGCGAGCACCTGATGCGCCGACAGCCCCGCCGCCTTCATCGCCACGACTTCGCTGTTCTGGTTCAGCGTCGCCAGCGTGATGATCGTCGCCAGCAGCACCGAAAAGGGCAGCACGAGGTCGATGATCTGCGGCGCGCGAAGCGAGATATAGGTCAAGAGCTGCGCCTGGCCGTTGCCCGGATAGGCGAGGATCTTGCCGCTTTCGCCCAGGAGGTCGAGCGACTGGAGAACGATGAACAGCAGCGCCACCACCGCCAGGATGCTGGTGAGGAACTTGCGCGCCATGTAGATGGCCACGGTGCGCGAAGGGAAGAATTCGAACTGCATCGCGCTTGCGCCTATTCCTGGAAGGACCGCTTGCGGCCGAAGCTGAACAGCCCGCGCACCGCCGCGCCCGATTTGGCGAAGACCTTTTCCAGCGCGCCGATCGGTTGACCGCCGGGCACGAAGGCGACCTGATAATACATCCAGGCGATCAATGCGGAGAACAGCGCGAAGGGGACCCACAGCGCGATGATCGGGTCGACCAGCCCCAGCGCGCCGACATCCTCGCCATATTCGTTGATCTTGTGATAGGTCACGATCATCACGATCGACAGGAAGACGCCGAGCGCCGAGGTCGAGCGCTTGGGCGGGATCGCCAGCGCCACCGCGAGCAGCGGCATCAGCAGCATCATCACGACTTCGACCATGCGGAAATGGAAATTGGCACGCGTCTGGTTGCGCTGCGCCTCGGGAATGCTGGCATCGGTGCCGATGCGGACCAGCTCGGGGATCGTGTATTCGCGGTCCTTGCCGCCGCCGCGCCTGCGGAAGGATTCGATCTTGGGCAGGTCGATCGGCAGGTCATGGTTGCTGAAGGTCAGCACGCGCGGGGTCTTGTAGTCGGGCGAATCGTGCACCAGCGTGCCATTGGTCAGGCGGAAGATGATCGTGTTCGGGTCGTCGGTCGCCAGGAACTTGCCGCGCTCCGCCGTCACCGAGAGCGAGGTGCCCGACTTGGCTTCGGCACGCACGAAAATGCCGTACAGCTCGCGCCCGCCATCGCGGCTCTGCTCGATGCGCAGCGTCATCCGGTCGCCCAATTGCGTGAATTCGCCGACCTTGATCGAGGCACCCAGCGCGCCCGAGCGCAGCTCGAAGCCCAGTTCCTCATAGGCATAGCGCGCCTTGGGCTGGATATAGCCGACCAGGGCCAGGTTCACGAGCATCAGCCCGACCGCGAACATGTACGGCACGCGCAGCAGCCGGGTGTAGCTGAGGCCGACCGCGCGGAACACGTCTAGCTCCGACGACATGGCGAGCTTACGGAACGCCAGCAGGATGCCGAGCAGCAGGCCGATGGGAATTCCCAGCGAGAGATATTCGGGCAGAAGGTTGGCGAGCATGCGCCACACGACGCTGACCGGTCCGCCTTCGGCCGCGACAAAGTCGAACAATCGCAGCATCTTGTCGAGCACCAGCAGCATGGCAGCCAGGATCAGCGTGCCGACCAGCGGAAAGAAGACGAGACGGGCGATATAAGCGTCTGTGGCGGTTAGCAATTTCAACTTATTGTCGCCCTGTCACCATGATTTGGCCGCAAACGCTTCCCATAAGCGGACTGTAAAGGGGGCTCATCGGCCTTGTCCGCGCCATCCGGAGCGGCACGGCTATAGCTTCTGGGAATGATTACGTCATGTTCAAAATTGCGGCAAAATCACTGGCTTGTCTGGCTGCGGGCGGCATCGCCTTCGCGGCCCTGACGCCTGTGGCCCATGCGCAGCGGCAGGAAATCGCCAACGACCTGCGCAAATGCGCCGATGGGGCGGACGGCCCGGCGGTGCATGTGACGGTCAGCGGCTTCAAGGCGAATACCGGCCGCATCCGCGTCCAGGCCTATCCCGCCACGAAGGCGAGCTGGCTGGAAAAGGGCGCATGGATCAACCGCATCGACACCGCCGTCGCCCCGCGTGGCGGCAAGATGAGCTTCTGCGTGCCGCTTCCGGCCACCGGCGCCTATGGCATTGCCGTGCGCCACGATGTCGACGGCAGCGGCAAATCCGGCTGGAACGATGGTGGCGGGTTCTCGAACAACCCCTCGCTCTCGCTGCTCAGCCTCAAGCCCTCTGCGGGCAAGACCGCCATCCGGGTGGGTCCCGGCGTTACGCGCATCCAGGTGGTCCTGAACTACCGCCAGGGGATGACGATCAAGCCGATAGGATGACCTGAATGACTCTCGTTGCGCTCATTTCCAATCCGCGCTCGACCGGCAACAAGGCGATGTTGCCGGCGGTGCGCGATTATTGCGCGCGCAACCCGGACATCTTCCACTACGAGGTGGAAGAGGTTCACCAGATTGCCGACGCGCTGCGCGCCATTGCCCTGGTGAAGCCGCGCGTGCTCGTCATCAATGGCGGCGACGGCACGGTGCAGGCGACGCTGACCGAGCTCTACCATGGCGGCCATTTCGGCAAGTCGCCGCCGCCGGTCGCGGTGCTGCCGAACGGCAAGACCAACCTGATCGCGCTCGACCTCGGCGCGCGCGGCAAGCCGCTGGCGACGCTCGATCGCATCGTCGAGATCGCGCGCAACGATCTGGAAAGCCATATCGTCGTGCGGCAGCTGATCGCGCTGTCCGATGGCGAGGACGGGCGCCCGGTGCTGGGCATGTTCATGGGCGGGGCCGGTCTGGCCGAGATCATCCTCTATTGCCGCCAGAAGATCTATCCGCTCGGCCTGCCCAATTCGATCAGCCATTTCATCGCGGCCATTGCGGGGCTGTTCACGATGCTGTTCGGCCTGACCGCCAAGTTCCTGCCGATCACCCGATCGGCACTGCGCATCTCCTATTTCCAGAAGGGCGAGCTCAATGGCAGCTTCCTGGTGGTGATGGTGACGACGCTGGAAAAGCTGCTGCTCGGCAGTCGTGCCGACAGCGGACCATCGCCGACCGGGCATCTGAAGTTCATCGCGGTCGAGCATAATCGTGCCGGACTGACGACGATGCTGATCGACACGCTGATGGGCCGGTTCGGCACCCGGCGCGGACGCGGCGTGCATCTGGCGCGCGAGGACATGATCCGCATCGACAGCGACCGCACGCGCAGCCGCGTGATCCTGGACGGCGAAATCTTCGAGGCGAGCGCGGGCAAGCCGATCATCCTGCGCTCGACCGATCCGGTGCCGTTCCTGCGCCTGGCAGCTTGATTGCTGCGGCGCGCATGAAACCGCCTCTCCCTTGATGGGAGAGGCAGCGAGACTTGGCGACGAAGGAGCCTAGTCGCAGCGGTGAGGGTGATCGGGCGGCTGCGTGAAAGGTTTCGCAGTTTGACACCTGCAGCTACATTCCGGGAACGCACCCCCACCCAACCCTCCCCCATCAAGGGGGAGGGCTTTTGAACCTAGCTAGTCATGGCCGAAACTCTACAATCCCTTATCGCCGCCGAGGCCCTGCAGCCGGTCGATCCGCGCGTCACCGACTTTGCGCGTGCGATCATCGCCCCGTTCGGCGAGACGGCGCGTGCGGCGATCTTCTACGGATCGTGCCTGCGTGAGGCGCAGCTCGACGGGCTGATGCTCGATTTCTACGTCATCGTGTCCGATTATGCGGCGGCCTATCGCGCGGCGAACAAGGCCGGGTGGATGGCTCGCGCCAATGCGCTGATCCCGCCCAACGTCTTTCCGGCGGCGCATGGCACGCTGGCCGCCAAATATGCCGTGTTGTCCGAGGCCGACCTGGCCAGGGCGTGCTCGATGCAGGCGGGCGATGTCTCGGTCTGGGCGCGCTTTGCCCAGCCGGTGCGGATCGTGTGGAGCGCCGATCCCCTGGCGCAGGCCCGGGCACTCGATGCGCTGTGCGCCGCTCCGGTGACGCTGCTGCGCCATGCCGCGCCGGTGGCCGATACCGCATCGCCCGATCCGCTGCACATCTGGCGCACCGGCTTTACCCGTACCTACGGCGCGGAATTGCGCGCCGAACGCGGCGACCGGCCGGACAAGGTGGTCGATTTTGCGCCCGACCATTATATCGCGGTCGGCGCGGCGATCGCGCGCGAGGTGCCCGATCTGGCCGCGATGCCGCGCGCCGAGGCAGAACGCCGCTGGGCAAGGCTGCGCGCGCGCGGCAAGCGGCTGACCGTCGCACGGCTGGCCAAGGCGAGCTTCACTTTTGCCGGGGGCATCGATTACCTGGCCTGGAAGATCAACCGACACGCCGGAACGCAGATCACGATCCGGCCCTGGCAGCGCAAATGGCCGCTGGTCGCGGCGGTCGTGCTGGTGCCGAAGCTGCTGAAAAGCGGGGCAGTCAAGTAGCGCCCATCCGAAACGAAAAACCCCCCTTCCGGTCCATCCGGAAAGGGGGTTGATCGAATATCGGCTCAGGCCATTGAGTTGTCGGTAACGGCCGTTGCGTTTCCCCTACGGTCGAACCGCAGGTCGGTTCCGACCCGATGCGATTAACGGATCAGGCTCAGTACGCCCTGCTGGCTCTGGTTCGCCTGGGCGAGCATCGCGGTCGAGGCCTGCGCCAGGATCTGCGACTTGGCGAGGTTGGTCGATTCTTCCGAGAAGTTCGCGTCCTGGATGCGCGAGCGGGCTTCCGACAGGTTGGTCGAACGGTTGACCAGGCTCGACACGGTCGCCTGCAGGCGGTTCTGGCTCGCACCCAGGCTTGCCTGAGCGGTGGTGATCGTGTTCAGCGCGCTGTCCAGCGCGGTCAGCGCTGCCGCCGGGTCACCCGTGCCGGCAAGAGCGCCGATATCGACGGTGTCGATCGCGAGGCCTACCGTGGTGACGTTGGCGAGTGTGATGTTCACCGTGTCGCCCGAAGCGATGCCGGTCTGGATCGCGACAGGGCCGGCGGTGTTGAGCAGCGACACGCCGTTGAAGGTGGTCTTGTTCGCGACATCGTTCACCTGCGCCTTCAGCGCGGTGACTTCCGCCTGCAGGTTGGTGCGGTCGCTGTCTGCCAGCGTGCCCGAAGCCGATTGCACCGCCAGCTCGCGCATACGCTGCATCATGTTGACGATTTCGTTCATGCCGCCTTCGGCGGTCTGCGTCAGCGAAATGCCGTCATTGGCGTTGCGGACGGCCTGATTGAGGCCGCGGATCTGCGAGGTCATGCGGGTCGCGATCGCGTTGCCGGCCGCGTCGTCAGCGGCGGAGTTGATGCGCTTGCCGGTCGACAGGCGGTCGATCGACTTCGACAGGCTCATCTGGGCCGAGGTCGAAGCGTTCGCAGCACGGAGTGCCGAAACATTGGTACCGATTACAGTCATCTGTGGTTCCTTCCACGTTCCTGGGGCGGCTCCAAAAAATGTAGCGGCCTCAATGACTAAGACGGTGGGGCTGGCGGGCGGTTAAGCAGAAAGCGTCAATTTTTCGACTGACGCGTCAATTTTCCGACGCACCGCCGCGCCAGCCCCTGTCGTCATTAGCGGATCAGGCTCAGCACGCCCTGCTGGCTCTGGTTGGCCTGGGCGAGCATCGCGGTCGAGGCCTGGCTGAGGATCTGCGACTTGGCGAGGTTGGTCGATTCCTCGGAGAAGTTCGCGTCCTGGATGCGCGAGCGCGCTTCCGACAGGTTGGTCGAGCGGTTGACCAGGCTCGACACGGTCGCCTGCAGACGGTTCTGGCTGGCACCCAGGTTCGCCTGTGCGGTGGTGATCGTGTTCAGCGCGGTGTCGAGAGCGGTCAGCGCGGTGCCGGCGCCAGCAGCGGTGCTGATGTCGATCGTGCCGATGGCAAGGCCGGTCGCACCGGTGGTGACGTTGGCAAGTGCGATGTTCACCGTGTCGCCCGAGCCGATGCCGGTCTGGATCGACACGGGGCCTGCGGTGTTCAGCAGCGACACGCCGTTGAAGTTGGTCTTGCCCGCGACGTCATCAACCTGCGCCAGCAGGGCGGTGACTTCCGCCTGCAGGTTGGCACGGTCACCGCCAGCCAGCGTGCCCGAAGCCGACTGGACGGCCAGTTCGCGCATACGCTGCATCATGTTGGTGATTTCGTTCATGCCGCCTTCGGCCGTCTGGGCCAGCGAGATACCGTCGTTTGCGTTGCGAACCGCCTGGTTGAGGCCGCGGATCTGCGAGGTCATGCGGGTGGCGATGGCATTGCCGGCCGCGTCGTCAGCGGCGGAGTTGATGCGCTTGCCGGTCGACAGGCGATCGATCGACTTCGACAGGCTCATCTGAGCCGAGGTCGAAGCGTTGGCAGCGCGGAGTGCTGCGACGTTCGTTCCGATAACAGTCATAAGTTGGTTCCCTTCACGTCTTCCTTCCGGCAGCTCGTAAAAGGAGCGGCCTCACCATCTTTGACGGTGAGGCCGACGGAGAATTAAGCAAAAAGCGTCAAATTTTTGTCGAGCGCGTCAAATTTCTGACTGATCGACCTTCTTATCGCCTTATCGGATCAGGCTGAGCACGCCCTGCTGGCTCTGGTTGGCCTGGGCGAGCATCGCAGTCGACGCCTGGCTGAGGATCTGCGACTTGGCTAGGTTGGTCGATTCCTCCGAGAAGTTCGCATCCTGGATGCGCGAGCGCGCTTCCGACAGGTTGGTTGCGCGGTTGACCAGGCTCGACACGGTCGCCTGCAGACGGTTCTGGCTGGCACCGAGATTCGCCTGTGCGGTGGTGATCGAGTTGAGCGCGGTGTCGAGCGCGGTCAGCGCGGTGCCTGCGCCAGCGGCGGTGCTGATGTCGATCGTGTCGATCGACAGCCCGGCCGCAGTGACGTTGGCGGTCGCGATGTTGACCGTGTCGCCCGAGCTCACGCCGGTCTGGATGGCGATGGTCGGAGCAGGAGCCGGTGTCTGCGGCACGTTCAGCAGCTGCACGCCGTTGAAGGTGGTCTTGTTGGCGACGTCGTTGACCTGCGACAGCAGGGCGGTGACTTCCGCCTGCAGGTTGGTGCGGTCGCCGGCGACCAGCGTGCCCGAAGCCGACTGGACGGCCAGTTCGCGCATGCGCTGCATCATGTTGACGATTTCGTTCATGCCGCCTTCGGCCGTCTGCGCCAGCGAGATACCGTCGTTCGCGTTGCGAACCGCCTGGTTGAGGCCACGGATCTGCGAGGTCATGCGGGTGGCGATGGCGTTGCCGGCCGCGTCGTCCGCAGCGGAGTTGATGCGCTTGCCGGTGGACAGGCGATCGATCGACCGGGACAGGCTGCCCTGAGCCGCGGTCGAAGCATTGGCAGCCCGGAGGGCCGCAACGTTCGTTCCAATAACGGTCATTGTTGAGTCCTTTCACTTCTTCCCTGGGGCCACCCCATTGCTGGGGCGGCCTCAAGCGCTTTGACGGCGGGGGCTGACAGGAAATTAAGCGGAAAACGTCAGTTTCTTGGCGGACGCGTCATTTTCCTGACAGGCGTCCGTCAGCCCCCCTGCGTCGCTTAACGGATCAGGCTGAGCACGCCCTGCTGGCTCTGGTTGGCCTGGGCGAGCATCGCGGTCGACGCCTGGCTGAGGATCTGCGACCTCGCGAGGTTGGTCGATTCTTCGGAGAAGTTCGCATCCTGGATGCGCGAGCGGGCTTCCGACAGGTTGGTGGCGCGGTTGACCAGGCTGGAGACGGTCGCCTGCAGACGGTTCTGGCTGGCGCCGAGATTGGCCTGTGCGGTGGTGATCGTGTTCAGCGCGGTGTCGAGCGAGGTCAGCGCGGCGGCGGCACCGGTGTCGGTGGCGATGGTGATGGCGTTGATGCCAAGACCGGTGGCGGTGACATCGGCAAGCGCGATGTTCATCGTGTCGCCCGAAGCGCTGCCGGTCTGGATGGCGACCGGGCCAGCGGTGTTCAGCAGCGAAACGCCATTGAAGGTGGTCTTGGTGGCAACGTCGTTGACCTGGGCGATCAACGCGGTGACTTCCGCCTGCAGGTTGGTGCGGTCACCGGCAACCAGCGTGCCCGAGGCCGACTGGACGGCCAGTTCACGCATACGCTGCATCATGTTGACGATCTCGTTCATGCCGCCTTCGGCGGTCTGGGTCAGCGAGATACCGTCGTTCGCATTGCGCACGGCCTGGTTGAGGCCGCGGATCTGCGAGGTCATGCGGGTGGCAATGGCATTGCCGGCCGCGTCGTCCGCAGCGGAGTTGATGCGCTTGCCGGTGGACAGGCGATCGATCGACTTCGACAGGCTCATCTGGGCCGAGGTCGAAGCGTTAGCGGCGCGAAGCGCCGCGACATTCGTTCCGATAACAGTCATCTCATATTCCTTTCGATGGGGCGCTCGGTCCCTCCTAAGCGGCCTCGAAAGGAATTAACGGCGGGCAATGACGGGCTTTAAGTCAAAATATGACCAGTATTTTGACGCCCGTCATTTTCCCGACGATGCTGTTATCAGTTTACCCTCCGGTCTTACGAGCGGATCAGGCTGAGCACACCCTGCTGGCTCTGGTTCGCCTGGGCGAGCATCGCGGTCGATGCCTGGCTCAGGATCTGCGCCTTGGCGAGGTTGGTCGACTCGTCCGAGAAGTTGGCGTCCTGAATGCGCGAGCGCGCTTCCGACAGGTTGGTCGAGCGGTTGATCAGGCTCGACACGGTCGCCTGCAGACGGTTCTGGCTGGCACCCAGGTTCGCCTGAGCGGTGGTGATGTTGTTCAGCGCCGTGTCGAGCGCGGTCAGCGCGGTGCCGGCGCCTGCGACGGTGCTGATATCGATAGTGCCGACGGCAAGGCCAGTGGTGGTGACGTTGGCGAGCGTGATGTTGACGACATCGCCCGAGTCGATCCCGGTCTGGATCGCAATGGGGCCAGCGGCGGTCAGCAGCGACACACCGTTGAAGTTGGTCTTGTTGGCAACATCGTCGACCTGAAGGATCAGCGCCGCGACTTCCGCCTGCAGGTTGGTGCGGTCGCTGTTGCTCAGCGTGCCCGATGCCGACTGGACGGCCAGTTCACGCATGCGCTGCAGCATGTTGGTGATCTCGTTCATGCCGCCTTCGGCCGTCTGGGTCAGCGAGATGCCGTCATTGGCGTTGCGGACGGCCTGGCCGAGGCCGCGGATCTGCGAGGTCATGCGGGTGGCGATCGCATTGCCGGCAGCGTCGTCGGCGGCCGAGTTGATGCGCTTGCCGGTCGACAGGCGGTCAATCGCGCGGCCCAGCATGGCCTGGGCAGCGGTCGAGGCATTGGCAGCGCGGATGGCGCCGATATTCGTTCCGATAACAGTCATCAGTCTTTCCTTTCGCTTGGTCAATCTTGCGGCGCACTGCTTCTGTCAGCGGCCTCGACATGGTTAACGGCACGGTTGGAAAGCCATTAAGAAGTTTTCACACACCTTTCGAACAGGTTGTCATTTGGCCGACAGGCGTCAATTTTCTGACGCCCCGGCCCGGCAAAACCCGTCAATTTTTTGGCGGCGGTGGTGTGCCTTATATATATAGGGGGGTGTGGGCGGCCATTTTCTGCCGTTTTCCCGATTTGGCACGGCGATTGCTTTGCTTTGGACCTGCGGGGGCCAGTGTAACGGCTGGCCAACGCGATCCATTAAGTCGGGGGACTGAAAAAATGATCGAATGCACTATCAGCGAGGCGGTTCGTGAAAATCTGCCCATGCTGGAAAGCTGGCTCGCATCGGCCTGGATCAAGCCGGTCGCCGCAGGTGCTGCGACCGTGCAGACCGCCAAGGTGCTGATGGCCGCGGAAATCGCTTCGGCCAGCCATCGTGACATTCTCATCGATTTTCGCGACGGCGCACCGTCGCTCGTCCGCGCTGCCAACGGCCTGCCCGCGCGCATCGCCTTCGGCTTTGACGACATGGCGCTTGGCCTGGCGCTGGTGGCAGAGCTGCTGCGCGCCGGACGCGGCCCCGCCGTCGGCGAACCCGCCATGGCCAAGCTGATGGGCTATGCCGCGCGCATCGCGCGCAGCGAGGCTGCAGTGCTGATCCAAGGCGAAACCGGCACCGGCAAGGAAGGCATGGCGCGTCTGGTGCATGACGAAAGCCCGCGCGCCAAGGGCCCGTTCATCGCGGTCAACTGCGCCGCTCTTCCCGAAACCATGGTCGAGGCGATTCTGTTCGGCCACAAGAAGGGTGCGTTCACCGGCGCATCGGCCGATGGCGAGGGCCTGTTCCGCGCGGCCGATGGCGGCACGCTGTTCCTCGACGAGATCACCGAGCTGCCGCTGGCGCTCCAGGCCAAGCTGCTGCGCGCGCTGCAGGAAGGCGAAGTCCTGCCCGTCGGCGAGACCCGCGCGGTCAAGGTCGATGTCCGCATCGTCACCGCCGCCAACCGCGATGCCGCCGAGCTGGTCGCCGCCGGCGAGTTCCGCGAAGACCTTTACTGGCGCCTCAACGTGATGCCGATCGCACTCCCCCGCCTTGCCGATCGCCGTCAGGATGTCCGCGCCATTGCCGCCGCCATGCTGCTGCGCATGCAGAATGCGGGCGACGATTTCGCCTGGCTGAGCGCGGAAGCGCTTGAAACGCTGCAGGCGCACAGCTGGCCGGGCAACGCCCGCGAGCTGGGCAATGTGCTGCAGCGCGCACTGGTTCTGCGTGAAGGCGATGCCATCGAAGCCGAGGATCTGGGCCTTGCCCCCGTCCGCCTGTTCACGCCCGCTCCGGTCCAGCCCGTCGCCGCGCCGCAGATCAGCACGCCGCGTGCCGATCCTGTGCCTGCCGCCGGTTCCGCCCGCCTGATGCGCGGCAGCGATCTGCACAGCCTGTCGCGCGCAGTCGAGCATGACGCGATCCAGCGCGCGCTCGACGAGAATGGCGGCAACCGCCGCGAAACCGCCAAGATGCTCGGCATCTCTGAACGCACCCTGCGCTACCGCCTCGCCAATATGCGCGAGCTGGCAGCCGCAGCCTGATCGATAACGGGAAACAGAACCCATGAGCACCAATATCAGCAGCTCGATCATGGCCGCCCGCAACGCCATTCTGCAACAGAACAGCGCGCTGCAGCAGATCAGCAAGAAATCCCCGATGCTGGGCACCGAGCCGACCGAGACCCGGACGGACGGCTTTTCGGGCACGCTCAAGACCGCGCTCGACCAGGTCAACCAGGTGCAGCACGCCTCGTCCGAGGCCGCGACCGCCTATGAAATGGGCCAGACCACCGACATCGCGGCGGTGATGATGGCCAAGCAGAAGGCGTCGATCGGTTTCGAAGCGACGCTGCAGGTCCGTAACAAATTGCTGTCCGCCTATCAGGACATCATGAACATGCCGGTGTAATCCATGTCCGACATCACCATCACCCCCAATAATGTCGACGGATCCGCTCCGGCCGTGATCCCCGGAAGCCCCGGCACCGGGGCTGGTGCCGGCGCGCGCGTGCTGAACGGGACCGCGATCCCGGCGCAGGTCCGCAATTTCATGAGCCAGCCGGCGGTGTCCAAGGCGATGCCGCTGGTCGGCTTTCTGGGCGTCGTGCTGCTTTCGGTGCTCGCCTGGGCAGCCTTACGCGAACCGCCGCAGCGCGACCTGTTCCGCGGCCTGCCCGATAGCGACAAGGCGGCGGTGATCGCCGCGCTCGACAGCTCGACCATCCCGTACAGCTTCGAGGAAAGCTCGGGCACGATCATGGTCTCCGAAGACGATTACCACAAGGCCAAGATCGCGCTCGCCGCGCAAGGCCTGCCCAAGAGCGCGCCGAGCGGCGACGAGCTGATCTCGTCGATGCCGATGGGGGCCAGCCGCGCGGTGGAGAATGAAAAGCTCCGCGCCGCGCGCGAGCTCGATCTGGCGCGCAGCATCGAGGCGATGGAATCGGTGGTCTCGGCACGCGTCCATCTCGCGGTCGAACCGCCCAGCGTGTTCATCCGCGACCGCAACGAGCCGGCCGCCTCGGTCGTGCTCCAGCTCGCCAATGCCGGACGCCTGCCCGAATCGCAGGTCCAGGCGATCATCCATCTCGTCGCCAGCTCGGTCCCCGGGCTGTCGGCCGACAATGTCTCGGTCGTCGACCAGAATGGCCGCCTTCTCTCGGGCGACGGCAAGAACGGAATGAACGGCGTCGAGCAGCAGATCGAGATGAAGGAAGCTATCGAGGAGCGTTATCGTCGGCAGCTCAACGCGCTGCTGACCCCGGTTCTGGGCGCCGGCAATTTCGTTGCCGAGGTCTCGACCGAGATCAACATGACCGAGCGCCAGGCGACCACCGAAAGCTTCCCTGCCGATGAAGCGCGGGTGAAGAGCGAGCAGACGTCGATCTCGACCGAGACCAGCCCTGCTCCTGCCGTAGGCGTCCCCGGCGCGCTGGCCAACCAGCCTCCCGCCGATCCCAATGTCACGCCGCAGGCCGGTGGCCAGCTGACCGGCGCGGAAGCCGCCGCTCCCGGTGCGCCGACCACGCGCAACGAGCAGACCAACCGCAATTTCGAACTGGGCCGCCAGATCGCGGTGACCAAGGAGCCTTCGGGCAAGGTCACCCGCATCTCGGTCGCCGTCGCGGTCAAGAACCTGCCGGGCGGCAAGGAGCGCAGCCCGCAGGAAATCGCGGCCATCGAGGCGCTGGTCAAGGGCGCGATCGGCTTCGATACCGCGCGCGGCGACCAGGTTGCGATCTCGTCGCGCAATTTCGAGCCGGTCACCAAGGTCGAGGAGCCGTTCTACGAAGCCAGCTGGTTCAACATGGTGGTTCGCAACGTTTCCGCGCTGCTGGTGGCGCTGGCGCTGATCTTCGGCATCGGCCGCCCGCTGCTGAAGCGCTACACCCGCCAGAAGGCCGATGAAAAGGCTGCCGCAGACGCGGTCAAGGCGGCGGAAACCGGCGAGCTGCTGTCGCAGGCGCTCGGAACCGACGGCAAGGACGCTGCCAATGGCGGTGGTGCAGCCGCCCGCACTCCCAAGGAGAACGAACCGGTCACGCTCGACATGATCAATGCCGCTTCGACCTATCAGGAGCGCGCGCTGCTGATCCAGAATTTCGTCCGGCAGAATCCCGACCACGCCACTCTGGTGGTCCGCGAGCTGCTGAAGGGCAATGCCGACGCTGGCAAGGAGCCTGCCAATGCCTGATGTTCTCGACACCATGGCCGAAGAGGGCGGTGCCGCCGCTCCCGCACGGCGCCCGATCCCTGGCCAGCAGGCCGCAGCGATCCTGATGCTGCTGTTCTCCGAAGAGCAGGCCGCCGAGATTCTCGCCCGGCTGGAGCCCGAGGAAGTCCGCCAGCTCAGCGAGATGATGTACACCGTCGCCGATATCGGTGCCGAGGACATCAACGAAGTGCTCGACATGTTCATCGACAAGGCGCGCAACCGCACGATGCTGGGCTACAAGGCCGAAGAGCAGATCGAGGGCATGCTGAAGCGCGCGCTGGGCGACCGCCGTGCCGAAACGATGCTGACCAAGATCGCGCCGAAAAAGGCCGGTGGCGGGCTCGAGGCGCTCAAGTGGATGGACCCGGTCGAGATCGCGCTGCTGGTCGAGCATGAACACCCGCAGATCGCGGCGGTGGTGCTGTCGTTCCTCAAGCCTGAAATCGCCGCCAATGTGCTGCAGCTGCTGCCCCCCGAAGCGCAGGAGGATGTCGTCTTCCGCCTTGCCACCCTGGGGCCGGTGAGCCCCGAGGCGATCGAGACGATCGAGGCGCTGCTGGTCAACCAGGCCGGAGCCCCGCGCAGCGGTGGCGGCGCATCGTCCTCGGGCGGCACGTCCGATGCGGCGGCGATCATGAACATCATCAACAAGCGCGAAAGCCAGCGCATCATCAAGGCGGTGACCAAGCGCGACAAGGATATTGCCCGGCGGATCGAGGACGAGATGTTCGTCTTTGCCGATCTTATCCGGCTTGATGCCAAGGATCTGGGCACGTTGGTGCGCGGGCTCGAATCCAAGCTGCTGGTCCCCGCGCTCAAGGGCGCCGAAGACAAGCTGCGCGACAAGATGTTCGGCTGCATGTCGAGCCGCGCGGCGCAGTCGATCGCCGACGAGATCGCCGATCGCGGCCCGATGCCGATGTCCGAGGTGCTCGAGGCACAGCGTGCGGTCATCCAGGTGGCCAAGCGCATGGCCGATGCCGGCGATATCGTGATCGGCGGAGGCGGCGACGAATATGTCTGATCGTCCGATCTCCATCACGCCCACCGGCGAGGCGCAGTTCATGCCGGTCTGGCAGATGCAGCCCGCCGCCAGCGCCTTCCGTCCGTCGCCGATCTTCTCGTCGATGGCCGACCTTGCCGAAGCCGAGCTTCATGCCGAGCCGATGGATTTCGGCGAGGAAGACGGGTTCGATGGCGACCTGATGGTCGAGACCGGCCCGTCGCAAGACGAGCTGCTGGTCCAGGCCTATGAGCAGGGCGTTGCCGACGGCATCGCCCAGGCCCAGGCCGAGATGCAGGCGAGCGACGCTGCGACCCAGGCCCTGGCCCAGGCGATCACCGCGCTGCGCCCGCAGCTGTCGCAGGGGCTTTGCGCGATGCTGCTGCATGCAATGAAGCAGATGCTCGAACGCTCGAGCGGATTTGCCGAACCCGACGCTGCCGTGCTCGAAAGGCATTGCCGTTCGCTCGCCACGCTCGTCACCCGCGACATGCGCGGCAGCGCGCTGCACCTCCACCCCGATGACCTCAAGCTGCTCGGCGATGCCGAATGCGGACTGGTGCTCACCGCCGATCCGTCGATCCGACGGGGTACGGTTTCCTTGAACCATGCCGATGGCTGGATCGAGCAGGGCACCCAGCCGATGCTCGATGCGCTGCAGGGCCTGATCGACGATCTGGAGGGCGACCAGTGATCGCGGCACAGGAAGAGGCGGTTCGCCAGTTCACCGACAAGATCGCCGCGCTCGAGGCAGGGCCGCGCCGCGTCGGCCGCCTGGTCGCGCACGAGGGCGGCATGCTCGAAGTCACCGGTTTCGATTATCCGATCGGCTATGGCGGGTCGGTGCGCGCCGCCGATGGCCGCCGCATCCGCGCCGAGATCGCGGGTTTTCGCGGTTCGCGCGCGATGATGGTGCCGCTGGAAAGCGATGCCGCGCTGCGCAGCGGCGCGCGCGTGGAGCCTGACGCCCAGGCGAACATGGCGGTGGTCGGCGATGCTTTGCTCGGCCGGATCATCGGTCCGATGGGCGAGCCGCTCGATGGCCTCGGCCCGATCATCGCGCACGACCGCTGGCCGCTCGCTGGCAAGCGCGAAAATGTGCTCAACCGCGGCCGGGTGACCAAGACCATTGACCTTGGCGTGCGTGCGATCAACGCGCTGCTGACGGCAGGCCATGGCCAGCGCATCGCGGTGGCGGCAGGTTCGGGCGTTGGCAAATCGGTGCTGATCGGCCAGATCATCGGCTTTGCCGAGGCGGACGTGATCGTCGTCGGACTGATCGGCGAACGCGGCCGCGAGGTCAGCGATTTCGTCGAGACCAAGATGTCCGGCCCGATGAAGTCGCGCACCGTGACCGTCGCGGTCCCGGCGGATCACAGCCCGATCCTGCGCCTGCGCGCCGCGTTCCGCGCGACCGCGATTGCCGAATATTTCCGCAAGCAGGGCAAGAAGGTGCTGCTGATCATCGACAGCCTCACCCGCGTCGCGCATGCGCAGCGCGAGATCGGCCTGGCGCTGGGCGAGCCGCCGACGATGAAGGGCTATCCGCCTTCCGCACTCGCGCTGATCCCCAAGCTGGTCGAGCGCGCGGGCAATGACAAGGAAAGCGGCGGATCGATCACCGCGCTCTACACCGTCCTCGCCGATGGCGACGATCTCGACGACCCGGTGGTCGATGGCGCACGCGCGATCGTCGACGGGCATATCATCCTGTCGCGGTCGATGGCCGAGCAGGGCATCTTCCCGGCGATCGACATCGGCAAGTCGCTGAGCCGCGTCGCGACCGACATCATCTCCGACGAGCATCGCCGCGCGATGGCGAATTTCCGCCGCATCTGGTCGGCCTATGAGGAAAATCGCGACCTGCTGCTGATGGGCGCCTATCGCGAGGGTTCGGACGCGAATATCGACGAGGCGGTGGCGCGCCGGCCCGATCTGCTGGCGTTCATCCGCCAGGGGCCGCACGACCGGATCGATCTCGACGAAAGCGTCGCTGAACTGCTGCAGAGCTTTGGCGCATGAGCCTGAAGCCCAAATCCTGGAAGCGCGTGCACGCGGTCCGCGAGGCGCAGGTCAAGCTCGCCATCGGTGCGGCGGCCACGGCGCAGCGCAACGAGGCGGTGCTGCTGAACAATGCCGAGCGCCTGAAGCGCTTGCGCGACAATGCATTCGATGCCGGGCACTGCCAGAATGGCGCAGCACTCCATGCGCAGCTCGAGCTCGCGCAGCGGCTGATCCGCGCCGATGGCGAGATCAATGTCGCGCTCGGCCGGGCGCGGCAAGCGCTTGCCCAGGCAGAGCGGCAACGCACTGCCGCCTATATCGACCGTGAAACCACATCCAAGCTGCTGGGCAGGGCCATCGCGGCGGCGGACGAGACCGCCGAGCGCAAGGCCGCGCGCCTGCCGCTCAAGAGAAAATATCCCAAGGAGGCAGAGGAATGAGCCAGGACATGATGCAGGCCCTTTCAGGGTCGTCGCTGCTTTCGCTTTCAATTGGCACGCTTCCTGCTGTTAAACCGGGCATGAACCTGGACGCCAACCCCTTTGCCAGCCAGCTGGCGCTGATGACCGGAACGGATGGATCCGTTGCGGGCATGATTGCGCCCGTCGCGGTCGCGCAGGGGGCGGGCGAAGGCGCTTTTGCCACAACGCTCGCTGACCTGGGCGAAGCCGCGCCGGTGGCACCACCGTCCGGCGAGCCTGTTCGGGTCACGCTGTCCGAGGCCACCAGGCCGGCGGTCGCACTGCAAGCGCCGGTCGTCGTCGCGGTTCCCGAAGAGGCGAGCGCCTCGCAGCTGATCGAGGCGGCGCTGAGCGGTGCTGCCACCATCACCCAGGCCCCGCGCGCGCACGACCTGCCGCACACCGCGCCCACCGTGACACTGCCCATGGAAGGCACCGAGGCTGCAGCCCTGGCCGAACAGACCGGTGCGCAACCCGCACTGACGGTGCAACCGCTGCCGCACGCGTCGGAAGTGCCCCATCTCAGGAACCTCATCCGCGCCGATGCCCCGATGCCGATCCGGGCACAAATCCAGGCCGAAGCCGAAACCGGAGCGGATATTGCTGCACCCGCCACGCCCGTCGCAGTGCATCTGCGCGAGCATGGCGAAAGCGCCGACAAGCCTGTCGCTGGCGAAACGATGCCGTTGCAGGCCCCGGTCATCGCTGTCGCACCGGCGGCGCCGCGTCCTGAAGCGCCGGTGACCGATCTGGAAACGACCGGCATCGCTGCGGACGCTTCGCTCGAAGCGCCGCGTCATGCAGCCGCGCCCAAGGTCGCAGATCAGCCAAAGGCCGTGCCGGTCGCGCATTCCGCAGCCGCACCGCAGGTCGCGGCAACGCCGCTCCAGCCCGCCGATAAGGCGGCAGCGATCGTCAGCCCGCAAATCCAGTCGGCCCAGCCGATGGTCGATCCTGCCATTGCCGCGCAGCCGCAACTGGCTGCAAGCCTGGTGGCGCCGAACGTAGAAGCTTCGCCCGTCACCCCGTCCGCCGACATCGCTCAGCCCGAGCCGGTGGCGTCTGCGGGTGCCCGGCCTGATCCGACGCAGCAAGCCCCGCATGTGCGCAAGGCGAAAATCATGCGCGAAACGGTCGAACCGGTTCAATCCCATGGACCCGATGCGCCGATCGTCCAGCCGATCGCCACTGCAGCGGCTGCGCCCGCCGCACCGGTGGCGGCCGAGCCGGCAGCCATCGCCGCAACCTCTCCCGCCGCACCCCAGCGCACCGTCACCGATCGCGCACCTGTCAGCGCCCCGGTGAGCCACGCTGAGCCCGGCGCCGCTCCTATCGCACCGCGGTCGCTCGAGACGCCGCCCGCCGCGCAGCCCGTCGTGGCTCAGGCGCCGGTCGCGGCCGTTGCAGCGCAGCCCGTGGCCGAAGCCGCCCCGGTGGTCGGCGAGACGCCTGCTGCAGGTGACGGCGCCCCCGCCGCTGCGGCCCAGCCCTTGGCAGCAGGCACGCCTGCCACCGCACGTCCGCTTCCCAATGCCGCTGCGCCCATCGAACCGCGCCAGCAGCCGACCGCGCCGCAAGTGACCGTACCGACGGCGACCGCGCCCGATGCCTCGCGCGTCGCGCAGGCCGCTCCGATGGCCATGGCCGCCCCGGCTCAGCCGCAGGCATCGCGTCCGCAAACCAGCACGCCTGTGCGCCGCGCGCTCGACGCTGTCGTACCGACGCCACGATCCGCCGATCTCCGCTCGGCGATGATGGAACGCGCCGAAATGTCCATCGAGTCCGCTACCTCCAGCCTGGCGGCCGAGCCCGCCGCGCCGACGGTGACGGAAGCCATGCCCCCCGCATGGGCTGCCGCGCTCAACGCGGTCAACGCGCCGGTCCAGCAGGCAAGCGGTGCTGTCGCGCCGCAGGCCGCCGCGCAGGCGCAGCTTCCGGTGCACAATCTGGCCTTCGACGCGGGCTTCGTCGCCGGGATCGAGAGCCAGATCGCCAAGCTGGCAGATGGCGGGCAGATGGTGAAAATCCAGGTCATGCCCGAGCATCTGGGCCGTATCGATATCGAGATGCTCGCCGGACCCGATCGCGATCAGGTGCGCATCGTCACCGAGCATGACGCGGTCCGCGACACGCTGGTCAGTTCGCAGCATCGGCTCGAGCAGGACCTGCGCAGCCAGGGCCAGCGCAATGCCGAAGTGACCGTCGAACTGCGCCAGCAATCGCCGGGTACGCAGAACGGATCGGCGCAGCAGCAACAGCAGCGCGGCCAGTCGGGCGCCGAAAGCGCCTCTGCCCGTGACGCGGCGCAGCGCCAGCCGTCCGCCGACCAGACGTCTGATGCCAACCCGGCACCACGCCGTCCGCGCGGCAATGTCCGCTACGCCTGAACTTTTTAACGCATGAAATTCTCTTGAGGGAACCGAGAAATGGCTGAAACCGAAAAGGAACCGAAGAAGAAGGGCGGCATGGTCAAGAAGCTGCTCATTCCGCTTGTCGCCGTGCTGGTGCTCGGCGGTGGCGGCGCGGCTGCAGGCTTTTTCGCTGCCGGGATGATCGGTGGCGGCGAGCATGAAGACCCCAATGCGCCCAAGGTGGTGCTGAAAGACGGCACGACCGTGTCGGCCAAGGCGGCCGGGCTCAAGCAGGTCGCCTCCGGCAGCCATCTCGATGCCAAGTTCAAGGTCACCTATCTGCCCATCGAGGAGCCGTTCACCGCCAATCTGCGCGGCGGCGGCGGCTTTGCGCAGATGTCGCTCGCGGTATCGACCTATTTCGACGAGAAGGTTCCCGCCGCGCTGACCGAGCACAATATCGCGATCCGCTCGGCGATCCTGCTGGCGATCAGCGATTTCGACCCGATCCAGCTCGAGACGATCGAGGGCAAGGAGCAGCTCAAGGGCCAGCTCAAGAAGGTGATCAACGACGTCCTGGTCGACAAGACCGGATTTGCCGGCGTCGAGGACGTCTATTTCACCAGCTTCGTGGTCCAGTAAGCCAAGGCCTTTGATCCGATGAGCAGCAGCGAACTTCTTGATGGCGCAGAGGGCATGACCGCGGGTGCTGGCGAGCGCCGCCTGGCCGAGCACAGCTTTGCCAAGACCGATGCCGACCAGAAGACGGTCGTGCCGGTGCTGCGCCGGGTTGCGCGATCGCTCTGCACGGGCCTGCGCCATGCGCTCGAGCCGATTGCCGGGGTCAAGCTGCGCGTCGATGCCCCCGATGCCGAATTCACCCAGTTCGATGTCTGGTGCGACCGCCAGGCCGAGCTGGTCAGCATCAGCCAGTTCCAGCTCGCGCCGATGCAGGGCCGCGTGCTGCTGAAGATGGAGCCGGTGTTCGTCTCGGCGATGCTCGACGCGTTCTTCGGCGGGGCACCGCGCGAGATGGCGTCGCCCAAGAAGGAATTCACCCAGACCGACATCCGCCTGATCGGCCGCATCGCGCGCGTGATCGGCGAGCGGCTGGGCGCATCGTGGAACGAGGTTGGCAATTTCGCCTGCCATGCCGCAGGCCATTCGACCACGGTCGATGGCGCGCGCATCGCCGCGCCGCTGGCGCGCATGGTGGTGCAGCGCTTCCGCATCACGCTGCCCGACAATATCCGCTACGAACTCGAGCTGGTCTATCCGCTCGACGGGCTTCAGGCGGCCGAACAGTGCCTGACGCCCGCCGGCATTGCCGACGACCAGATGCCCGATCCGGCCTGGCGCGACCAGATGTCCAAGGCGCTGGCGCATGTCACGCTGCCCGCGCGCTCGGTGCTGGCACGGCCCGTGCTCACCCTGCCGCAGCTTGCCGAGCTGAAGCCCGGCGATATCATTCCCATTCCGCCGGCGCGCAACCTGCCGCTGATCATCGGCGACCGCATCTTCGCGCGCGGCAGCCTGGGTGAACAGAACGGCCTGGCCGCGTTCCGCATCGAAACCATAGAAAGAGGATAAGCCCCATGAGCGACATGACCGAAGCCCCGATGCTGAACGGACCGGCAGACGCGATCGACCTGGGCGGCAACGGATTGCACGAGGCGGCAAATCATTACCGCTTTCTGGCCGACATCCCCGTGCGCCTGTCGGTCGAGGTGGGCAGCGCCTCGCTGCGCCTCGCCGAAATCATGGAGCTTTGCGAGGGATCGGTGGTCGAGCTCGACCGCCAGGCCAATGAGCTTCTCGACATCAACGTAAATGGCACGCTGGTTGCAAGAGGGGAAGTCGTGACCATCGATGGCCGGTTCGGAATCCGGGTGGCCGAGGTGGTGTCGAAGAACGTCGGCCACGCACGGGTCGAACGGCGCATCTGACCGGACTGCTCCAGTCCCCGTCGCCCGCGCCGGATCATCCGGCGGCACGGCACAGGGAATTGGAAGCGGACCGGAATGACTTATTACATCATCAAACTGCTGATCATGCTGCCGGTGATGGGCGGCATGATCTATGGCAGCCTCTGGCTCTACCGCAAATACCAGCCCGGCATGATGGCCCGGCTCGACATGGCCGGCCCGCAGCGCGAGCTCAAGGTCACCGAGACGGTCAGCATGGGCGTTTCGGGCAAGCTCGCCGTGGTCGAGTTTGCCGGACAGAAAATCCTGCTTTCGGTAACGCGCGCGCGGATCGACACGATCGCCAGCGCGGATGCCGGAACCGGTCCGGCCAGCGCTAACCTCCCCCCGGCGGCGCTGGCCGGACATAATCGCGATCTGCTCGCCGCCCTGCGGGAGCGCGGCGCATGAGCTTTCTTCGGACCATGACCCGTTTGTCCCGAGCGAAGTCGAGGGACGTGATCGGAACCGGTGCACCTACGTCCCTCGACAAGCTCGGGACAAACGGATGGGGGCGTCAGCTCGCTGTCATCCTGGCAAGCTTGGCAATCCTGATTTCTACCCCCGCCATGGCCCAGCAGGCCCAGGCCCCGGCTACACCCGCCGCTGCTGTCACCGGCCAGGCTGCACCCGCGACCCCGGCTGCTCCCGCTGCCACCACGACCAATCCCGCTCCCGCCGCAACCCCCGCCACCGGCTCTGCCACCGGCACGCCCGGGGCGTCCGAGGCGCTGTCCCAGGCGCTCGATGACGTGGCGGGCAATGGCAAGCCGCTCACGCTCAGCCTGCAGATCCTGGTCGTCATGGGTCTGCTCACCATCCTGCCGTCGATGGTGCTGATGATGACCAGCTTCACGCGCATCATCATCGTGCTGTCGATCCTGCGCCAGGCGCTCGGCCTGCAGCAGACGCCGCCCAATCAGGTGCTGATCGGCCTGGCGCTGTTCCTGTCGATGTTCGTGATGGCCCCCACCTTTACCCAGATCAACGATCGGGCGGTCGCACCTTATGCTGCCGACACGATCGAGCTGGAAACCGCGATCCAGATCTCTGGCGAGGAATTCCACAAGTTCATGATCAAGCAGACGCGTCAGACCGATCTCAAGCTGTTCATGGACATGGCCAAGGCCAAGCCGGTTGCTGCGCCGAAGGATATCCCCTTCTCGATCCTGCTGCCTGCCTTCGTCACCAGCGAGCTCAAGACCGCGTTCCAGATCGGCTTCATGATCTTCCTGCCGTTCCTGGTGATCGACCTGGTCGTCGCCTCCACGCTGATGGCCCTGGGCATGATGATGCTGTCGCCCACGATCATCTCGATGCCGTTCAAGCTGCTGCTGTTCGTGCTCGTCGATGGCTGGGCGCTCACCATGGGCTCGCTCGCCGGATCGTTCGTGAATTAGTTAACCCGGTCCCCTGCGCCCCCTCCGTTTGTCCCGAGCGAAGTCGAGGGACGTGATCGGAAAGGGTGGCGCAGACGTCCCTCGACACGCTCGGGACAAACGGGGACCTGATTGGATCGCACGCTGATATGGAACAGACCGACTATTTCATTGGCCTGGCGCAGCAGACGCTGTGGATCACGGCGCTGGCCTCGGCCCCGCTGCTGATCCCCGCGCTGCTGGTCGGCGTGCTGCTGGGCATGGTCCAGGCGGCGACCTCGATCAACGAGGCGACCTTGAGCTTTGTACCCAAGCTGGTCGTGCTCGGCGTGATTCTCGCGCTGTTCGGCGGGTCGATCCTGTACCTGATCGCCGATTTCACCGTCGAGATGTACAGCCGCATTCCGGATTTGCTGCTGTGATCGCACCGGGCTTTGTCGGCGTCGAAGCGCAATTGTGGATCTGGATCATGGCGATGATCCGGCCCGGCGCGGCGTTGATGGCAGCCCCCGTGTTCGGTGCGACCTCGGTTCCGCTCCAGGTACGCATCATCCTGTCGGCGATGATCGGCATCGCCGCGACCAACAGCGCCACCATCAACCTGCCCGATGCAACGCTGGTCAGCTATACCGGCTTCCTGTTCATCATCGGCGAGATCGTCTGCGGCGTCGCCATCGGCTTCGCGCTGCAGATCGGCTATTCCGCCGCCTTCGTCGCGGGCGAGCTGATCAGCAACGCGATGGGCCTGGGCTTTGCCTCGATGGCCGATCCGCAGAGCGGCCAGTCGAGCCCCGTGATCGGCAGCTTCCTGTCGATCATCGCGGTGCTGCTGCTGCTCGCGATCGACGGGCACCTGATGCTTATCGCGATCATCGTGCGCAGCTACGAGGCGCTGCCGCCGGGCGATGCGATGCTCTCGCCGCGGCTGATCATGGACCTGGTCGAATTCGGCGCGATGCTGTTCTCGATGGGCCTGGTGATCGCGCTGCCGGTCGGCGCCGCGCTGATCATCGTCCAGCTGGTCATGGCGATGCTCGCGCGATCGGCGCCGCAGCTCAACCTCTTTTCGGTCGGCATCCCCGTGGCGGTGCTGGCCGGCATCGTGCTGCTCGCGATCGCAGCGCCGGTGCTTGCCGATGGCGTGATGCGCGCAATGGAAACCGGGCTGGAACAGTCCGAAGTCATGGCAGGGGAGGGCTGACGCGATGGCAGACGGCCCTTCAGGTGGTGGCGAAAAAACCGAACTCCCTACCGAGAAGCGGCTCAGGGAGTCGCGGGAAAAGGGTGATGTCCTCCAGTCCAAGGAACTCGGCACCGCGATGATCATCATCGGCGGCACGATGGCCTTCGTGCTGTTCGGCGACATGATGGTCTCGTCCATTGCCGGCATGCTGCGCGCCGCTCTGGTGTTCGACATCTATCAGGCGACCGATTTCAACGTCGGCCAGCGCACGCTCAGCTTGCTGATGCCGCTGGCCCTGCCGTTCGGTGGGCTGTTCCTGTTCCTGCTGGTCGCCTGCGTGGCGACGCCTGCCGCGCTCGGTTCGCTTGGCTTCCGCTGGAGCGCCATTCAGCCCAAGGCATCGAAGATGAACCCGATGTCGGGCCTGAAGCGCATGTTCGGCACGCACGGCCTGATCGAGCTGGTCAAGTCGATGGCCAAGGTGCTGCTGATGGGCACGATCGGCGTGGTCATGATCATGTCGATGCTGCCGCAGATGGCTGAGCTCGGCCATGGCGACGTGCGCCAGGGCATTGCCGCGTTCGGCGACCTGTTCTCGATGACGCTGATGGCGATGGCGGGCGCGCTCGGCCTGATCGCGCTGATCGACGTTCCGGCGCAATGGTTCCAGCGCAACCGGAAGCTGATGATGACCAAGCAGGAGGTCAAGGACGAGCACAAGGAGGTCGAAGGTTCGCCCGAGCTCAAGCAGGCGGTGCGCCGGCGGCAGTACGAAGTGCTCAACGGCTCGACCCGCAAGGCGGTCGAGGATGCGACCGTTCTGCTGGTCAACCCGACCCATTTCGCGATCGCGCTGCGCTATGACCGCGAGCGCGATCCCGCCCCGGTGGTGCTGGCGCGCGGGCGCGGGGCGATCGCCCAGGCGATGCGCGAACTGGCGATGGAGCGCGGCCTCACGATCCTGCGCTACCCGGAGCTTACGCGAGCGATCTACTTCACGTCGAAGCCCGGCCAGATCATCGACGAGCGGCTGTACCTCGCCGCCGCGACGCTGCTCGCCTTCGTTTTCCGCATCAACGAGAAGATGGATGTGGGCTTCGGCCAGCCCGAACTCGACGTGCCCAGCGACCTGCGTTTCGACATGGACGGCAAGCCGCAGAAATGAGTCGGAAAAGGCCTTAAGCCCGCCCGCACCGCGCCGTTAATCCTTTCAGAAGGAACTGGTGATGGTCACGAATAGCGGAATTTCCAACGTCATTACCGGCTTTACCGGCGTCAACAGCGCCCAGCTGGTCAACGATCTCGTCACGGCCCAGCTCGAGCCGAAACAGTCGGATGTCCGCGAGCGACAGAATCTGAACCAGGCACGCATTTCCGCCCTCGCCTCGGCTTCGTCGGCGCTCGAGACCTTCTCCAAGGCGCTGGGCGAAGTGCTCAACGGTCGCCAGCTCACCGGCAATCTCGTCTCGACCCGGGGCGATCTGGTCGCCGCCAGCTTCATCCCCGGCCAGAAGCCGCAGGGCCTGCCCGCCACGGTGCAGGTCAGCCAGCTCGCCGCCGCGCAGAGCATGGTCTCGGCCAGCAGCTTTGCCAGCACCAGCTCGACGGTCGGCGAAGGATCGCTGACCATCACGACCTCGGCAGGCAGCTTCAACGTCACCATCAATTCGACCAATAATTCGCTCGGCGGCCTGCGCGACGCGATCAATGCGACCAACAGCGGTGTCACCGCCAGCATCGTCACCGACAACAGCGGTTCGCGGCTGGTGATGCGCGGCAGGGAAGGCGCCGCCAACAGCTTCACCGTCACCGGATCGGGCGGCGCGGCAACGCTCGATGCCTTTGCCTTTCCCCCGGCAGGCGGCGCGGGCATGAACTCGGTCACCACGGCGCGCGACAGCATCATCAACGTCAACGGCATCCAGCTGACCAACGCCAGCAACCAGATCGACACCGCCGTTCCCGGCGTGCGCATCAACCTGCTCGCGGCGGCGCCCGGCACCAATGTCGTGATCAGCGGCGACCAGCCGACCTCGTCGGTCAAGGATATCGTCAACGAGTTCGTGACCGCCTATAACGATCTGCGCGGTGCGCTGAATTCGGCGACTGCGCCGGGTCTCGATGGCGCGAGCGGCGGTCCGCTGGCCGGCGAACGGGCCGCACGCGACATGATGCGCTCGATGGCCTCGCTGACCACCAAGCAGCTCACCGACACCGGCGCCTATCGCTCGCTCGCCGATATCGGCGTCAAGACCAACCGCGACGGCACGCTGACGCTGGATTCGGTCAAGTTCGACCGCGCACTCGCTGCCGATCCCGAAGGCATTGCCCGGATGCTCGAGCCGGCGACGCCGACCGCGGGCAATCCTGGCCTCGCCAAGGCGTTCGAGGATGTGAAGACCGCGCTCAAGGCACCCAACGGCTCGCTGACCGGCGCGCAGAACCGCCTGAACAAGATCGCCTCCGACCTGACCAAGATGATGGAGAAGGTCGAGGAGGACAGCGACAAGTATCGCGAGCAGCTCGAAAAGACCTTCGCCGCCATGGACCGCCAGCTCACCGTGCTGCGCTCTACCCAGAGCTATATCGAGCAGCAGGTGTCCGTCTGGACCAACAGCGGCGACAACTGAGACAACCAAAACACATAGAATGACAAGGAAAACCGCATGAGCTTCATCTCTCCGCGTCGCCACATGGGCAGCTATCAGGCCGTCGATACGGTCAGCCGTGTCGAGGGCGCCAGCCCGCACCAGCTGGTCGTCATCCTGTTCGACGAGCTGCTGCTGCGGCTCGATGCGGCGATCCGTCATGCCCAGCGCGGCGAGGCGGTGCCGATGATCCAGGCCCGCGCCCGCGCATCGGCCATCGTCATCGCGCTGGAAGAAAGCCTGGACTTCGAAAAGGGCGGTGAACTCGCGCTCGCGCTCGCCCGCATCTATCGCGAGGCCAGCCGCCGCATCAACGCCGCGATGAGCCCCGACAAGGTCGACGTGCTGATGTCCGCGCGCCAGATGCTCGCCGAGATCGCCGAAGCCTGGAAGCGCATCGCCCCGAAATGAGCGGCTTGCCGCAGGATTATCCTGTCGGCCATTCCGACAGGATGGTCGCGACATCGAAATAGTCGCGCCAGTAGCGGATTCTTCCGTCCTCGATCTCGAACACGCCCGTCACCGGCAACTCGACCCATTTGTCGACCAGCCGGTGCCGGTCCAGCCGTTCGAGCATCACCACATTTCCACCGACCGCCGAGCGCAGAACGCGAAACTCGTTCTCCAGCGTCGGCGAGAAAAATGGTTGCAGCACCGCCCGGATGCCATCTGGTCCATGCACCGTCCTGAGCGGCGGTGGATTGATATATTCGCAATCCGGCGCGACCCATTGCAGCGCGGAGTCATAGTCGAGCGGTTCCATCGCCTTCAGAAAGGCGAGCGCGACGGCGAGCGGATCGGTATTGGACATGCGACGGGTCTCCTGCAGCTGAGCGGGCAGGGCGCCGAGATCAGCGTCGCAAGGCCATTACGTCGCACGTCATGCGCGAAATTATCGCGCCGGGTAGCGCAGCCGTCCCAGAAAGCGCGACAGGCTCAGGCTCTCGCCCTTGTTCGTCCATTTGGCCTTGGCTTTCTCGAACTGCATCACATTGTCGATGCGGCGTTCGAGGAACGCGTGGGTGTCGGCGAAATCGGGGCTTTCGTCGTCGAGAAACGCCATCAGCGTCGAGCCATAGACGCCCGAGAGGATCATGCGCTTGGTATAGTGGTTGTAATCGGTGGCGGTATCTCCCGCGAGCCGCCACATCAGGTCGGCCGTGCGCCACGAGATTCGCGCGGTGCGGGCGAGATTGGCGGGCAGCGCCATGATCGCGGTCGCGCGGCGCAGCGCCTCGCGCTGGTGCGCCACCGCCTCGAAGCGGAAGGCGACGAGCGCGCGGATACGTTCGCGGATCTTCATCGCGGCGATGCGCTCGGGCGGAAAGGCTTCGATCATCTGCGCGTCGATATGGCCGATCCAGGCATCGATCATGTCCATCGGCCCGGTGTCGAAGGCGAGCGTCGCAAGGCCTGGCTCCACGCCCTGTGCAGCGGCGGCGGCATCGCGCGCGGTTGGCGTCCAGCCGTCGAAAACGGCCTCGTCGGCAATGAACGGCGGCAGGAACTGGCGCACCTCGTCCATCGTCGGGTCGGCGGGCAGGGTGTCGAGCTTGGTCGGGCGGTACATCGGTCGTGCCTCCATGAATGCTCCCACAGTTAGGGAGCCGGGGGCGAAGCTGCAAGCCGCGCCGCGCGCCGCGCTTCAGGCAGGCGCACCAGCACCAGCGCGACGCCGATCAGGACCATCCCGATCGTGTCGAAGAGCGACAATGTCTCGCCGAATACCCGCCAGCCGATCAGCGCGGCGATCGCGGGCTGGCTGAGCAGCGCGATGCCCAGCACCACCGGAGAGAAATGGCTGACCGCATAGACCATCGCCCCCTGGCCGAAGAGCTGGCAGACCAGAGCGAGCAGCAGCACCGGCGTCCAGTCGGTCGGCCAGACCGGCTCGCCCAGCAGCACCGCGATACAAAGCATCGGGCCGATGCCGAAGATGGTCGACCAGACCAGCACCGACCAGCTGCCCATCTCGCCCCGGACGTGGCGGATGCTGAGCAGATAGACCACGTAGAGCACGCCCGCCAGCAGGCAGAAAAGATCGCCGACCAGATTGCGGACATCGAGCTCGTAACTGCTGCCCATCAGCAACCCAGCGCCGAGGATCGCGAATGCCACTGCGCCCAGTTCCGCCCGATGCGGCCAGACGCGACCGATGACGAAGCCATAGACGACCAGCATCACGCTGCCCATGTTGCCGAACAGTGTCGAATTGGCGAGCTTGGTGCGTTCGATGCCGAAATTCCAGCTGGCCAGATCGAGCGCGAAGGCGATGCCGCTCAAGACCAGCAGCCACCAGATCGATGACCGATAACCGCCGAGTGGCTCGCGCTGCTGCAGTGCGATGACGGTCAGCACCGGCAGCGCGAGCGTCAGCCGCCAGAAACCGGCGGAAACCGGCCCGGTATCGGCCATGCGCACGAACAGCGGCCCGGTGGCGAGCGCGACATTGGCGAGGATCAGCGCGAGGATCGCGAGAATCCCGCCCCGCTCGGTTGCTTTTGTCATCATCGGCCTTTAGCCATTCGGTTAAACGCTGTCGCGGGGCTTTTCCCGATGGCGCGCGAAGGAGAGATGCTGCCCATGCCCACCCTGTTCGATCCTGTCCAGCTTGGCGCGATCAGCTGCCCCAATCGCATCCTGATGGCGCCGCTCACCCGCTGCCGCGCGACACGTGCGCACGTGCCGGTGCCGCTGATGGGCGAATATTATGCGCAGCGCGCCAGCGCGGGGCTGATCATCTCCGAAGCGACCGGGATCAGCCCGGAGGGGCTAGGGACGCCCTATGCGCCGGGCATCTGGAACGACGAGCAGGTCGAAGGCTGGAAGCCGGTGGTCGAGCGCGTGCACCAGGCAGGCGGGCGGATCATCTGCCAGCTCTGGCATATGGGGCGGCTGGTGCATCCCGATTTCAACGGCGGCAAGCCCCCGGTCTCGGCCTCGGCGACGCGGTTCGACTATCACGCGCATACCTATGAGGGGACCAAGCCCTATGAGACCGCGCGCGCGCTCGAGGTCGGTGAAATCCCGCGCATCCTCGACGATTATGCCCGCGCGACCGAGAATGCGCGCCGCGCTGGCTTCGACGGGGTGCAGATTCACGCCGCCAATGGCTATCTGATCGACCAGTTTCTGCGCTCCTCGTCCAACCTGCGCGACGACGATTATGGCGGCGCGGTCGAGAACCGCATCCGCCTGCTGGGCGAGGTGGCGCAGCACCTGGTCGGGGTCTGGAGCCACGACCATGTCTCGGTGCGCCTGTCGCCCAATGGCGAGACGCAGGGGGTGAACGACGCGACGCCCGAAGCGACATTTACCGCCGCCGCCGCGCTGCTCGACAGGATCGGCATCGCGTTCCTCGAACTGCGCGAGCCGCCGATGGACGGCACCTTCGGGGCGAGCGACGTGCCGCCGGTCAGCCCGCACATCCGCAAGGTGTTCTCGGGTCCGCTGGTGCTCAACAGCGATTACGATCACGACAAGGCGGTCGCGGCGATGGCGGGCGGCATTCCCGATGCGATCAGCTTCGGTCGCACCTTCCTTGCCAATCCGGACTTGCCCGCGCGTCTCGCGGTCAATGCGCCGCTCAATCCGGACAATCCGGCGCGCTGGTATGGCAGCACGCCCGAAGGCTATACCGATTACCCGACCATGGACGAACAGGGAATCCAGCCCGAGGCCGCTGCCGCGTCATGATCGCCAGTGGCCAGCCCTGGCTGATCAGCGCGGTGCTGCTAGGCACGGCGCTGGCGCTGCTGCTGGCCGAGGCGCTCTTCCCGCGCCGCCATCGCAGCCTGCCGGCGGCTAGGCGCTGGCCCGCGCATATCGGCTTCGTGCTGGTCAACATGCCGATCGAGCGCGGGGTGCAGGCGCTCATCTTCATTGCGCTGTTCGGTGCGGTGACGGGCTATGCGCCGCAGCCCGATTTCGGCCTGCTGCCGATGACCGGCCTGCCCGGCTGGGCGCAGGGGATCACCGCGATCCTGCTGCTCGATCTGGCGGTCTGGGCGCAGCACTGGGCGACGCATCGCGTTCCGCTGCTCTGGCGGATGCACCGGGTGCACCATGCCGATCGCGATCTCGACATGTCGACCGCGCTGCGCTTTCACCCGCTCGAGATCGCCCTGTCGATGCTGTTCAAGATGGGCGTGGCACTCGCGCTCGGTGCGCCGCTCTGGGCATTGATCGTGTTCGAGCTGCTGCTCGCGCTGCTGCCGATGTTCAACCATGCCAATCTGGCGCTTCCGCTTTGGCTTGACGCCGTGCTTCGGCTCGTCATCGTCACGCCCGACATGCACCGGGTGCATCACAGCACCCGCCGCATCGAGCATGACAGCAATTATGGCTTCTGCCTGTCGATCTGGGACCGGCTGCTTGGCACCTATCGGGCGCGGCCGAGCGGCGGGCATGACGCGATGACCATCGGTCTTATCGACTATCCCGGTCAGGAGACTGCGCGCTTCGGATGGGCGATGCGGCTTCCGTTTCGCTAAGTAGATCAACAAAACATTGAAATGAAAGCCGAAAAGCCCAATTGGGGCGGACAAGCCTGCCGATCACCGGGGGCAGGGAGAGCGCGACGACCATGCCCTTGCTGAGCAACATCCTGGCCGAACGGCAGAGCTTCGTCACGCATCTCGAATGCTCGATGACCGGCGAGCGCTGCGAGGCCGACCAGGTGCACGGGCTCTCGCGCGTCGGGCGGCCGTTGCTGGTGCGCTATGACCTTGCCGCCCTCGCTGCGCATCTGGACCGCGATGCGCTCGAGCGGCGCGATACCGATCTATGGCGCTGGCGCGAGCTGCTGCCGGTGCGGCAGACGCGCGATATCGTCAGCCTGGGCGAGATCGAGACGCCGTTGGTGCCGCTTCCCCGGGCAGGCGGGTCGAATGTGCTGGTCAAGGACGAGGGGCGGCTGCCTACCGGATCGTTCAAGGCGCGCGGGCTGGTGATGGCGGTGTCGATGGCCAAGGCGCTGGGCGTGACGCGCATCGCGATGCCGACCAACGGCAATGCGGGCGCAGCGCTCGCGGCCTATGCCACGCGCTGCGGCATCGAGACGGTGGTTTTCTGCCCCGACGACACGCCCGAGATCAACGTCCGCGAGATCGCGCTACAGGGGGCGCGGGTCTGGCGGGTCAACGGGCTGATCGACGATTGCGGCGCGATCGTCGCCGAAGGCGCGAAACAGGGCCGCTGGTACGATGTCTCGACGCTCAAGGAGCCCTATCGGATCGAGGGCAAGAAGACGATGGGGCTGGAGCTCGCCGCGCAGTTCGGCTGGCGACTGCCCGATGCGATTTTCTACCCCACCGGCGGCGGCACCGGACTGATCGGCATGTGGAAGGCGTTCGACGAGCTCGAGACCCTGGGTTGGATCGGCCCCGAGCGGCCGAAGATGTTCGCGGTCCAGGCTGCAGGCTGCGCGCCGATCGTCAAGGCGTTCGACGACGGGGTCGAGCATGCCGAGCGCTGGGAGAATGCCGAGACGATCGCAGCGGGCATCCGCGTGCCCCGCGCGGTCGGCGATTTCCTGATCCTGCGCGCGGTGCGCGAAAGCGGCGGCAAGGCGCTGGCGGTGGGCGATGACGCGATCGAACACGCGGTGGTGCAGGCGGCCAAGCAGGATGGGCTGCTGCTCTGTCCCGAAGGCGGCGCGACGCTGGCGGCCTATCACGATGCGCTAGCCGCCGGTCTTGTCGGCAAGAGCGATCGGGTGGTGCTGTTCAACTGCGCGACGGGGCTCAAATACCCGATGCCCGACGATTCCCGCACGCTCGACCGCCACGCGTCCATCGATTTCGACGCGCTCTAGACCCTGTTCGCATTTGATGGAATCAAAAGCTGGGTCTAACTCTCTGTTTTGCCGTGATTTCCGAGCCGTGAAATGTTCCATTTCACTCGAAATCACTCTAG